>Ga0207996_1000182_pt1 | contig 57575 bp, 50 predicted proteins | sample AntAceMetag02UKG_FD_184773 | JGI IMG/M metagenome (GOLD analysis project Ga0207996, IMG submission 184773) | Saline lake microbial communities from Ace Lake, Antarctica - Antarctic Ace Lake Metagenome 02UKG (SPAdes) (version 2) | ecosystem: Environmental > Aquatic > Non-marine Saline and...
TAGGGGGGGGGGGAGGGAATGCGTATACAAAGCATAAAAAGTTTGACAGGAATTACAGAAAAAGTTCATTTTTGATTATCTTTGTTTCGAGGGAAATTAATTTAGAATATGAAAGAGTTATTTATTTATAAATTATAGCATTAAAATAAGTAAAATAGGATTTCGGTTGAAATTTATGATAGTTGAGAAAATCAGGATTTCTTCACCAGCATTGATTAGCAATGTTTTTAATAGTGCATAAAAGCCAAAGAATACTGATACACCAAGCGAACAAAGACCAGGTAGAAATTTATAATATTGAGAATGGATTTGAGCTTTATGAAAAATCTGTAAAATTGAATATAGCTTTGGAAGAAGAAGCAAACAGGAGGTTAAGCAGATGTCTTTCAAAACAGGTTTACTTGTAATAATAGTAGCTGTTATTTGTTTGTTAAGTGGTTGTGCAGATACAACCCGTAGGTATCCGTTTTTTGAAAAAGAATTCTCCACCAGAAACATCATGCAAGGGAAGCTAATTACACCAGGCTGTAAAATTGAATCAATATCAGGGGATTTTGTTATTAACTCTGGTGAAGTTTTTACATCACCATTTCAATGTGCTTGTGTAGTAGTGAATAGATCAACAGGAATTCCTATTTTTCTTCCTACCCGAGTAGGGAAAAAAGACATAATTGAAAGATTTGATGTCGCACTATCAAACGGTGCCCGGAAAGTCCTTGTTAAAGTACCCGGTTTAAGTGAGAAACTATATGGTGTATTATGGTTAGGTACAGTTCTAAATACAGCAACAGGTCCACAAACCCGGTCATATCAGATTGAAATTCCAGAATCTTATATAAATGCTGCAATTGGCGGAAAAGTAAGTGTAATCTATGAAATAGCTGATGCACATAAGGTACATGAAGTGAAATCTGAGAATGATTACTGGATTAGTGAACGTGAACATTTCACCTGGGTTTTATGGATTTCTGATGTGCCTTTTTGAGATTAGGTAAATACAGGTATATTTTAAACAAAAAAGGAGAATTATAGAATGAAAAGATTAATTAGAAACAAACAAGAGGTAAAGCAGATGTTTTTCAAAACAAGCACTTTCATTGCTTTAGGGATAGTTATTTGTTTGTTTAGCGGTTGTGCAACAATGCCTAGGAATTGTATGAAGGAAATAACATCAGGTAAGTTAGTAACACCCGGATGCAAAATTGAATCAATAACAGGAGATTTTGTTATCAATTCAGGAGAGGTATTTACACCACCATTTCAGACACCTAATTTTTATTATTCTCGGAGCTATGCTTCTCAGCAGTTTGTTGATGAAATTCTTGATCCAGATTATATAAAGGACATTGGTCATCAACGTTATTTACCAACAAATCCTGAGTATACATCAGTTGGGGCTGTTATTAAGAAATATGATCAAGCTTTAAAATATGGAGCGAGGAAAGTTCTGGTAACTGCACCGGGATTATCTGAGCCTTTGTATGGTGTACTCTTTCTTGGTTCAGTTCATAAAAAATCTTCTGGGGCTGCAGCTAATTCTTATCAAATACAGATTCCACAATCATATATTAATCAAACCTTAAATGGTAAGTTAAGTGTGATTCATGAAACAGTTGATTTCGAATTTCAGGATTTAGGTTATGGGAGTTTCTCCAGTCACGGGATAAAAAGCAGCGCTTTTTTATGGGTTTTGTGGCTTTCCAAAATGCCTTTTCCTGAAGATGAGCAATGCACTGACCAAGGCAAATGGTCAGATTTCGGATTTAAATTTAATTGTCAGAAAGATGGTGCTCAAGTTATAGGCATTATTGATGAATCCCTTGCTGACTTTGAATATCTTCATGTTGGTGACAAGATTATCGAAGTAGGTAAAGAATCTGTTGCTGGATGGTCTAACCAAAAATTTAATGAAAAGTTATATGATACTTATAAAATAAAAATTATCAGACAAACTTCAAAAGGTAAAATAACAAGATCTATTCATTTTGGTACATGATGGTCTGATTTGTAATAATGGGCTAATGCTTTTCATTATCTTTGTCTTTATAATGAAAAGCATAAACAAAATAAAAAGGAGGATTAGAGTATGAAGAAGTTAATTCGAAATAAACAAGAGGTTAAGCAGATGTTATTCAAAACGAGCACTTTCATTGCTTTAGGGATTGTTATATTTTTGTTTAGCGGTTGTGCAACAGTAACAGTAACACCAATTCCATCAGATTATATGAAAGACATCACGCAAGGAAAACTCATAACACCCGGATGCAAAATTGAATCAGTCACAGGAGATTTTATTATTAATTCAGGTGAGGTTTTTACTTCACCATTTCAATGTAACACTTTAGAATATGAACAAGGTTTTCTTTATTCAACTCTAATTGATAGAGATGTTGCAAGTCCTCAAGGTCAACTCTATATAAATTACGCTATTGATAATAATACTGTACCTATTAGTGAAATTGAAGAATCAGCTTTTTTAAATGGAGAAGTTCAATTCTATATCAAATTGCCAATTATTAAAAAGTACAATATCGCTTTAAAATTAGGTGCCCAAAAAGTGCTTGTTACTATACCTGATTCTGATAAAAAACTTTTTGGTGTTTTATTATTAAGTAGAGTATATAAAACAGCAACAGGACCACAATCCCGGTCATACCAGATTGAAATTCCAGATTCTTATATTGATGCTGCTAAAGGAGGTAAAATAAGTGTAATTCATGAAACAGTTAATTTTACTTATATTTATGAAGATACAGAAGTGCCTGGAAACACTTATACCTGGGTTTTGTGGCTTTCTGATGTGCCTTTTGGAGGTTAAGTAAATACAGGTATATTTTAAACAAAAAAGGAGAATTATAGAATGAAAAGATTAATTAGAAACAAACAAGAGGTAAAGCAGATGTTTTTCAAAACAAGCACTTTCATTGCTTTAGGGATAGTTATTTTTTTGTTTAGTGCTTGTGCATCAACTATCACATTGCCAACCGATTATATGAAAGACATTACTCAAGGAAAGCTTATTACACCCGGTTGTAAAATCGAATCAATTACAGGAGAATTTGTTATTAATTCAGGTGAGATTTTTACACCACCATTTCAAAATCAAAGTATTTATTATAATTCAAGTGGTCAATTAATATATCAGACGGCCAAAAATGGAATTAATTTGATTGATAAGTTAGATGATATTGTTGGTAAGGGTGCAAGGAAAGTTCGTGTAACAATACCAGGTTTAAATGAGAAACTATATGGTGTATTATGGTTAGGAAATGTTCATAAAACAGCAACTGGTCCACAGTCCAGATCATATCAAATAGAAATACCACAGACCTATGTTAATGCTGCTTTGGGAGGAAATGTAAGTGTTATCTATGAATTGGCTGATTTTAAATATTTTAGTCCTAGAAGTAATGCTTGGTATGATTTCACACTTCCTACCTGGGTTTTATGGATTTCTGATATGCCGATTGGAGAGGAATTTTCTGGTGTAGCTTGCGGAATTCTGCCAGAAATTAAAAATGATGGTGCACATATTATCGGAATCTATCCTAATTCAAATGCAGAAAAAGAAGGTCTAAAGATAGGAGACATAATTACATCTGTAAATGGAGAATCTGTGATAGGAATTTCTGAAGAAGAATATATGGAGAGAACGAAAGGTGAAGAGGGAACAGAAATCACATTTGATATACTTCGAGATGGAGTAACCAAAAAAATAACTGTAGCAAAAGGTATTGTTAAGTATTGATTTTAGTAATTTGAGCAATAAAAAAAGAGGATTAAAGTATGAAGAAGTTAATTAGAAACATTAAGTATATCATCATGTTTATTCTAATCTTATCTGCATCACTGATCCATTCGGATCTATATGGGCAAACTAAGGGAACACTAACAGAGATCGCACAATTTACTACAGAAGAAGAATTAGCGATTTTATATTACGAATATAATGTTCCCTTAGTAATTATCGAGGATAATATCTATCTTCCAGCTTCTCCCTGTTTAGAAGAGCGAAGACTCGGTGGTGACACCGAAGAACGGAAACTTGGCGGTGATACTGAGGATCGGAAACTTGGCGGTGATACCGAAGAACGAAAACTTGGTGGCGACACCGAAGAACGAAAACTTGGAGGTGACACTGAAGAGCGAAAACTCGGTGGTGATACCGAAGAACGGAAGCTCGGTGGTGACACCGAAGAGCGAAAACTCGGTGGTGATACCGAAGAACGAAAACTCGGTGGTGATACCGAAGAACGTAAACTCGGAGGTGATACCGAAGAGCGAAAACTTGGTGGCGACACCGAAGAACGTAAACTCGGCGGTGACACTGAAGAACGAAAACTCGGCGGCGATACCGAAGAACGAAAACTTGGTGGCGATACCGAAGTACGAAAGCTCGGTGGCGACACTGAAGAACGGAAGCTTGGTGGTGACATATTATCCATTGAGTGTATTAAATTGGAAGATAAAACAGGATTTAGAATACTAAATGTGAGTGAAAACGCCAGAATTCAAGTTTTCGATGGATATGAAATTCGTGAGGTCTATGACCGAATTGTAAAATTTTAATTTCTATAGAATTAGTCTATGAGAGAGGTCGATGATAAATATATTCTGACCTCAGTATCTGAAGTGTGGTGATTTAAGCACTTAGCAATGGAAGTGAATAAAAAGGAAATTATCGAAATGCTTAGTAACTTTGAATAAACAAGAAGATGGTTTATTTAAAAATTTGGAGGAAATAGTAAAATGATAACAAAAAGTACTAGAAGATCCTTATTATTTGTATCAATATTGCTGATCACAATTTTTCAGTTTGGCTGTTCATATTTCGATAACAACCCTGATTTAAAATTTACTGAGAATTCAATTGAGAAGATTGATGAGGTCATAAATACTCTATATGAAAATGGTCAATTCTCAGGAGTTGTTTTGGTTTCTGTAAAAGGCGATATAGTGTACAAAAAAGCTATTGGGTATGCCAATATAGAAGATAGCATTTTTCATACTTATGACACAAAATTCAGGATTGCCTCATTTACCAAGCCATTTACTGCAATGTTAATTCTTCAGCTGGTTGAAGCAGGACGGCTCAAACTTGATGGTAAATTAACGGATTATTTACCAGAGTTTACGATCGATGGTGCTGACAAGATCACTATCCATCAGCTATTAACGCATACTGCTGGTATTATAGGACATCCACGGATCTCGAACCTGATAAGTATAGAACAGCAATATTATACCAGGAGAGATTTTCTTGAACTTATTATGCAATATGACCTTATTTATGAACCGGGCAAGGGAAGAGAATACAGTAATTTTGGATACGGTTTGCTGGCATTACTTATCGAGAAGGTTACAGAAAAATCGTATGATGAGGTGATGTTTGAAAAGATCTGCGAACCTGCCGGAATGACCAATACATTATCAGATATTACAGAAATGCCTATTGAAAAACGTGCCATCGGATATACTTATGATTATTTTACCGGACTGGAAGAAGCATCATATCTGGATATGTCCTTTTGCCTGGGTGCCGGTCAGCTATTATCAACTGTTGAAGATCTATATTTATTTGACCAGGCTTTATATACAGAAAAGCTATTATCAAAAAAGAGTAAAGAACTCTTCTTCAATAGATATGGATGGCATACGACAAAATACTTTTACGGAAGCGGTTCTAAAAGGATAATATGTCAAAATCTTGAAGGAAGTATGAACGGTTTTCAAAGCCATACGCAAAGAATTGAAAAAGACGCTGTTTTAATTGTAGCACTTCGTAATGTAAAAGAAATGGTTTATGAAAATCAAATAGTGATAAAATGGCCAAGCGCGATTGCCTCCCCAATACTTTCAATTCTTTATGATGAAGAATATGACTTAACAAAAATGTCTGGTGCATTTGCTGTTTATAAATCCTTGATTGATTCAGGAAAAATTGAAGCTAACAATAAATATGATGATGTAATTAATACCCATAAAGACAAATACTATACAAAAGAAAGTGAATTTACTTTCTTTGAAAATCTGCTTAAGAGTAAAAGCAAATCAACTTTAGCAAAAGAATATTTAGAAATAAGAACCAGGGATTGACACCCCATTCGCGCTTTTCGCGGTTAATTAAATCGAAATTGTGAAATTGAGAAAATGAGACAAAACTATAAAAACAAATATCCTCACTCTTTTTATCTTATCGTTTTCTCTTCCTTCCGTGAGTTCAGTGTATTCCGTGTAGAACAGGTGAATCAACAAAGCACAATATAACAAAAAAAATGTCACTATGTGCTTTGTTGTTCCACCTCATGCCTTTCATATTGCTATTGAAATTTCTAATGATATTATAATAAAGGTGATGTAGGGTGAATATATAACATCAGTAGTATATTAGAACAATATTACTGTTACAATCTCTATAAACTCTCTGATACTGGTAGAAAGTTTGTATTATATTAATTATTAGTAATTATTAAGGAATAAATTGAATTGGATTGTATTCCCGAAATGGATTTTATCATTAGGGAGAAAAGCGGATAATTAGGATAAATAGAATTAGCTTTACAATATTGGAATTGAGAAGCAAATTTTGTCTGGGAGATTATTATGAAGAATAATTACAAAATAGCGAACTTTGAATTTGATTATAAGATGCCTGTTGTATGCACTGCAATTCATAACGGGCATAAGCTTAGTGAGATCATTGCTGCGAATATGGCACTATCTGAAAGTGCGAGATTATACGAGGAAGACCCCTTTACTGGGTATTTTACAGAGATTGCTTCAAACCGGATAGTTGTTTACTACAGCAGGTTTCAGGTGGATTTAAATCGACCAATACGAGGGTCATTTTATGTTACTCCACAGCAGGCCTGGGGATTGCAGGTTCGAGTGAATACACCTGATAGTGAAGAAATAGAATTCAGCAAGAAATGTTATAATTGGTATTATCAATCAGTGCAGGAGCATATCGATAAGCTATTAGAAAAATTTGAGCGGATATTTATCTATGATCTGCATTCCTATAATCACCAGCGAGGTGGGGAAGGTGCAGAATACGATGATCCAGAGAAGAATCCTGAGATAATTATCGGCACAAATAACATGCCTTCCTCCTGGTTTCCTCTTGTAGATAAAATTGTGGAGCAATTACGGAGTGAGGATTATTTTGGCAGATGTCTTGATGTGCGGATTAACGTAAAATTTGATGGTGGGAATTTTTCCAGATGGCTGCATAATACCTATGGTGAAAGGGTGTGCTGCATAGCTTTGGAATTTAAAAAGATATTTATGAATGAATGGACTGGAGAGATAGACTGGCTGAAAGCAAAACGACTGAGGGAGATACTGGCAGGTAGTTTACAAGTGATCCAGAAAGGATTATTATAAAAGATAATTTACTTGCCTATTATAGTGTAAAATTAATTAATTGTAATATAAGCGGGTGTAGCTCAGCGGTAGAGCATCAGCTTCCCAAGCTGAGGGTCGCGGGTTCGATCCCCGTCACCCGCTCCAATGAGGTAATGAATAATGAAATGTATAATCGAACTTGATGATTTTAAGATTTGCCTTAAGATAAAAGACCTGGAAGTACGGGAAATATTCTTTATTGAAGATCAATGTCCAGAAGAAGTCTACATTTTCAGCAGCAGGGGAGAGGAAGAAGTATTTAAAAGGGCTAAAGAACAACTCATGGAATATTTTCGTGGCGAAAGACAAGGTTTTGATCTGATCTTTCATGAAAATGGCAGCCGGTTTGAAGAACTGGTGTGGAATGTAATCCGTAAGATACCTTATGGCGAAACTATCTCATATACTAAATTAGCTCAACGTTGTGGTATGCCTGAGGCAGTTCGCTCAGTAGCGAGTGCAGTAGGCAGGAATAAATTGCTGATCATTACTCCATGTCATCGAGTAATCCTTAAATCAGGAGAAATCGGAAACTATTCAGGGGGAACGAACAGGAAAAAGATACTAATAGAAAGAGAGCAGAAGTTTAATAAATCTATTTGATCTTCACTATTTCCAACTGATCAGATTCTATCCATCCACCTATTCCATTTGGAAGTTTTATCAGAAGCCAGTTTTCATTGTTTTCTTCTATATGACATATCATGCCTTCGTGAATGGTAAAAACGCGGGTATATTCTGAACCAGGACCACTATAACCGATGGCTGTTTGAGAAGTAATAACAGCGTCAGAAGCAGAGTGGAAATTCTGATACTTAAGATATGAGACCGTGGCAGAGATAACTAATAAAATAAGAACCAGGAAAATTAGAAACACAGGTAATGATCTATCTCGATTACGAAATATCGTTTGCATAAGAATGAGTAAAAGGATCAATAAGAAGAATAGAATAGCAGTAAATAGAGCAGCTTTATTCAAATCAAAGGAATGAAATATCCTCAAGAGAAATTGTGACATGGCATCATTTTCCTCATTATCGATTTTATCTTTTGTGAGTGTGAGGATAAATTTCAAGTTTGAATTTGCGGCAGTATGAGCTGGGTCGACCTTCAGTGCTTTATTGTAATAGATGATGGCTTTACCGATCTGGCTTTTTCTGAAATAGCAATTTGCAATATTATAATAAAGATCAGCATTAACAACATTATTATTTTCCAGATAGAGAAAGCTAGATAGCGCAGTATCATATTCTTTATTATGATAGGCATTGATAGCTTCATCGAGAGTTTTCGTGACCATATCAGTATTTTCAGCAAATACCGGAGAAATCAAGATTAACAGGCTTAAGATTATCAGAATATATTTCATATTATTTACCCTTGATCCTGGTTTTTGCCAGATCAGCTACTATGTTACGCAAACCGATGAAATCTGTTTGAATATTTTCCTGCGAAAAACCTCCGGGCATGAATCTAGCTTCATTGCATCTATTGAACATCAAATTGATCTTTTCCACAAGCTCTGGAGGATAACCAAGTTTAACTGCCTGATCAATTATCTGTTCTTTTCTACTACCTCGGGCAATTTTCAATTTATCAGTGAGATAATTTTCTAATCCACTTTGGGCAGCAGAATAAAAGTCGGGATTACCTGTCTTATGATATTCAGTGGCGAGTTTCAGGTATTTCTTTAGTACTCTATTAGCTCTTTTCTGACGCTGATAATCAATATCTCCGGCAATTTGAGTTTGCCTTTTCATCAGCATCGTAGTAACTGGTAAAGAAATGAAAATAAGGAAAAGAATGAGCCAGTAAAGAATGGAATCAAACCAGGGTTTAAAACTCTTCATTTCTCTATCTTCAATTATAAAGCCGATATCAGAACCTTCCAGATGAACTGCTGCCTGTGATGTTGTTCCTGGTATATAGATATTATCACCTTCTTGGACATTCAGGGTATATTTATCTGACCGTAATGTGATATATTTCCCCTTATCAGCGTCAAAATAAGTAAAAGACAATGAAGGTATGGTGAAGCTGCCTGGTTCCTGAGCGACTACAAGATAACGGATAACTTTTTTACCGTTAACCTTGGAAGAACTTATTTCTGTAGATGTTTCCGGATCAAGAAATCGAAGATGATTTACTTCTGGCAGAGTAGCGATATCAATATTTGAGATATTACCTCTACCAGATATTTCCAAAGTATAAGTGAAAGAATCACCTACTTTAAGACTAGTTTCACTGATAGATGAATTGAGATGGAACTTGCCTACTGCATTTGTGAAATCAGATGGAGCACCTGCGGGAAGTTCTTTCACAGAAAAACTTACAGGATTACTTGCTATGGAATATTTCTTTGTATTGCCAAAGCTCCAGATACTGCGCGATTCGGTTCGGATGTCCACATTAACCTTGAGCGGATCAACTGAGATATTACCAGATTGAGAAGGGAAAATTGCATAGGTCTTTAGTTTCATGGTATTGAAAATTTCCCCATTTCTGGTAGTTCGTTGAACATTCATCCTTTTAGGCGAGAAAACGTCTTCCTTCCAGAAACCTATAAAGGAAGGCTCTGCATTGAAGGAGAGAGACGTGACATCATATTTAGAATATAGAGTGTAGGTGACTTCCACCGCTTCATTCTGATAGGGATTCTTATCAGAAACCTGAATATCAATGAACATATTATCACTTAGTTTGCCACTGGTAGATTTAGGAGAATTATCGTTTCTGCCTCGGGAAGGTGCTGGTTTATTACTTCCCTGAATAACATTTATATTAATTGCACCAGTTTTATAAGATTTTTTTTTGTATTTTATCGTAATAGACGGGATAGTGATCTTCCCAAGGCTTTTTGGGCTAAGAGAATACTGGTATTTTTTAGTCACTGAGGATTCAAAACTGCCATTTACCATAGTATAGCTTGATGATGAAGAAGTGGAAACTCCCTGATTATTAAAGCCATCCAGTTTTGGTAAATTAGGAGTGCCAATCTTATCTGCATCAGATCCTGATATCTCTATAGTATATTGAACTTTATCTTTGATACCTACCGTTGTGCGATTTACGTAGGCAGTAACTTCCAGATCAGCTGCCAGAGCAGAAACTGCAAGCATCATAAAAAGAATAAGTGATACATATTTTTTCATTTTACCAGTATTTCCCGGATTTTTGTCTTTCAGCAGATTTCTTTTCCTTTTCTTTTTGCATCTCTTCCTTTTCATTTGCCAGAAGAGCTTTCAGCATTTGCTCAGCTTCTTTTTCATCTTTGGATTTCTCTACTTTCTGTTGCTGCTGCTTCTGTTCTTCATCACCTTGCTTTTGCTGCTGTTCTTGTTGCTGCTTTTGTTTTTCCTTGTCTTCTTTTTTATCATCACCCTGCTGCTGCTGCTGCTTTTGTTTGTCTTTGTCTTTGTTTTCATCTTTATTATCTTGATCCTGGTTTTGCTGTTGCTGCTGTTCCTGCTGCTTTTGCAAATAACGAGATGCCAGTTCATAATTATAACGGGCATCAGGATTCCGGGGATCATTCATCAGAGATTTTTTGAAGTACTCCAGAGCATTTTTATAATCCTGCTGTTGAAATTTTATATTACCCATATTCTGGTAGAGCTTTGATTTATCATTGAAATCCTGATCTCGCATTGCCATCTTATATTCTGCTTCAGCATCTTCAAGTTTTCCCTGCTTGTATAGAGCATTTCCCAGATTGTAATGCAAAGCACTATCTTCAGGATACTTCAAGGCATTAGATCTGTATTTTTGCTGAGCTGCTTCAATGTCTTTAGATTTATATTCCTGGTTTGCTTTGCTGTTTGTGATCACTTTATCATAGGTGAGTATTTCTCCTAAAGCTGCATTGGAAATAATCAATAGAATAAAGATAACAGAAGCTGAGCGCATAATCATCTCCTTGTTTTGATAACCCTTTCAAAGGGTGTGTTGCGAACTACCATAATAAGAAACTCAATAATAATAAAAATTAGGGCAGCAATTACAAAATAACTGTATTGATCTTTGTAGCGAGAATATTGACGAGCATCAATTTTTTTCTTTTCCAGAGTCTTTATCTCATTAAGTATCTGAAATATTTCTGATTGTTGTGGTGTGATAGGAAAAAACCTACCATTAGTGGCTTTTGCAATCTTGCTCAATATATCAACATTAAGTTTAGAGAATATTATTTCACCAGCGTCATTTTTGGCATATACAGTATTTCCATTTTCATCGAGAACCGGGATAGTGCTGCCATCTGGTGATCCAATACCCAGAGAATAGATAATAGCTCCCTGTTTTTTTGCTTCTTCAGCAAAGTCTATAGCTTTCTCTTCCAGATCCTCACCATCAGAAACCAGGATAATTATTTTATGTTTGTCTTTTTCAGAGAACACCTGTAAAGATGTCTCCAGAGCCTTGCCGATATTGGTACCATAAGAAGTTACAGTCTCAGTATCAAGAAGACTTAGGAAGAGTTTTGCTGCCCCATAATCATCAGTAAGGGGACATTGAACAAAACTGCGTCCAGCAAAAGTTACAATGGCGATCCGATCACCTTTAAGCTGATCGATAAATAGAGAGATTTGATCTTTTGCTCTTTCAATCCTGCTTGGTTGAATATCTTTAGCATCCATACTTTTGGAAACATCCATACAGATCACTATATCTACACCTTCTTTTTGCACGATCTGGACTTCACGATCCCATTGTGGTCTTGCAAGAGCTATGATCATAAAGAAGAGAGCGATAATCAGAAAGGTATTTTTAAGATTAAACTTAAAGGAAGAAAACTGTTGTAAGTAATAATCATAAAAGCGGTTTTCAGCAAATTTTGAAAACGCTTTTAAGCGTAATTTCTTAGATAAAAAGACAAGTATCAAAGCTATAGGAATTAATAGCAAAAGAAAGAAAGCTTCAGGATTACCCCAGTGCATAATTAGCTCCTATGGAAGTTGTTTTAATATAAAGAACCGGAATATGAATTCCAATGCCAGCAGAATAATTGCCAGCAGAATCCAGCGCGTGAAAAGCTCTTCGTATTCGTAGTAGTTTTTGATCTCAATCTGGGTCTTTTCCATGTTATCGATATAATCCATTACTTCTTCAAGCTGTTCAGTATTTCTGGCAAGCCGGGCATGGTCTGTTCCGCATGTTTTGGCAATATCATTTAGGATATCAATATCAAAATCAATATTTACCTTTCTATAGCCATTGCCATAAGGAAAGTCCACCATTCCTTTTCTGCCGACACCTATTGTATATACTTTGATCCCAAATGTGGCAGCCATGTTTGCAGCAGTAAGGGGATGTATTTGCCCGGTATTATCTTTTCCATCAGTTATCAGAACAATAACTTTCGACTTTGCTTCGGAATCTTTAAGTCTGGCTACCGCAGTTGCCAGTCCCATGCCAATAGCAGTACCTTGAGCTTCTTCATCGATTTTAATATCACCAAATATTGTCATCAGCATATTATAATCTAATGTTAAGGGGCATTTAGTGTATGCATGATCAGAAAAAACGATTACGCCAATCCGGTCATTTTTACGTTTTTTGATAAATTCAGCTGCCACCTTTTTTGCAGCTTCCAAACGATTAGTTGGCTGAAAATCAACAGCCTGCATACTTCCTGAAATATCTACAGCTAAAATAATATCAATTCCATTTCCAGTGATTTTCTGTTTTTGATTTGCCAGCCTGGGACGGGCAAGCGCAATAAATAATGAAGAAATGAGCAGTATCCTTAAAAGGATTGGAATGAATCGAAGCCATGAAGATATTGAAAGTGATTTCAGCAGTTCAATGCGATTATGGTGGAATCTAAGACGTTTCTTTTCGTAATAGAATATTTCCCAGATAAGATATGGTATACAGATCAATATTCCCCAGAGCCAGTCAGGTTTAAAAAACTCAAGCATTTTTAACCTCCGTGCTCCTTTGACTGAAAGCTACCAGATATGCTTCAAGCCAGTTTGCCAGTTCTTCTGCTTTATTTCTTTCTGGGATGAATTTAGCAAACTTAACTTTATCAGATTCCATGAGTAGATGTAATATCTCACCTTTTTCACTTGGGTCATCTAACTTAAGGAAATATCGGATCTCACTAGTAGTCATTTCCAGAGCATTGATCTTATAATATCTTTCTATAAAATATCTTAGAATAATAGAAAGTTGAAAATGGAATTCCAGGAATTCTCCTTTATCCAGAAGCTTTTTACCTAATAATTCATGCAGCATTTCCTGTGCTATTTGCCATATTGGTCTATTATCGGTAAATTTTGGTATTTCCTCTGGTTTTGCTGGTTTTGTTAAGAATTTCTTTAGCAGTAAGATAATGGCAATAACAAATATCAGACCAAGTATTGGAATAAAATAGTCCCAGAAACCAAGTTTTAATGATAAAGGATGCGCAATATCTTTGATAACATTAGCAGAATCCGGTAATACGGAATTTATGATAACAACAAAATCGCGAGTTGTTAATACAGTGTCCTGTGAACCTGATTTAACCAGAAATTCCAGAGAAGGAAAAGTGTAATCACCAGTATCAAATGCTTGGAAAGTCATTTTAATCAAATTCTTTTTCACACCATCTTCAATAATTTCCTGCTGCTGTGGCTCCCCCATTGGGAAGAACACATCGATACTATCAAGTTGAGGAGCAAATATGGTATCAGCTGGTGAAGAAGTTATTTCCACATAAATGCTAAACGGGGTACCAACAAATAACTTGCTGGGTTTCTCAATTTTTTGATCTAATGCCTGTGCTGAAAGAAAGACTGTCAGCAGCATTATTAAATGAAATAGAGTTATTTTCTTCATATCAGCGTCGGTGTTTCCTGGCACGGAACAACTCCATTAGTTTCTTTGTATAAGATTCATCAGTTGTGAAGGTTCTGTTTTCCACTTTTATCTTTTTCATCGTTTCATTGAATTCAAAGCTTTCCTGATCAGTAGCCTTTTTATATTTCTCTCTTAATTTGCGATTGCCTGTATTGATGGTAAAGCGTCTACCTGTTTCCGGATCAGCAACATTTAATAAACCACATTTGGGTAATTCAAGATCAGCTTTATCTAAAATCCTTAAAGCAATAACATCATGCTTCCCTGCCAATATTCTTAAGCTGTCTTTGTAATCATCTGCAAGAAAATCAGAAATAATGAATATTATTGAGCGTTTGGGAATTATCTGATAGGCGTATTCAATAGCTGCTTTCAGATCAGTTCCATCACTTTGGGGGACATGATATAATATATCTCTCAAGATCCTCAAAGCGCTTTTCTTTCCTTTACGAGGTGGAGAATACTTCTCTATCTGATCAGAAAATAAAAGCAAGCCTACTTTATCATTATTTGAAAGGGCTGAGAAAGAGAGGACAGCTGTAATTTCAGTAATATATTCAGATTTCAAGTAACTGTGAGTACCAGTAGAAGTTGAACCACTTACATCAATCAAAAAGATGACATTCAGTTCACGTGTTTCTTCAAACTTCTTGATATAGGGATGACCCATTCTGGCAGAAACATTCCAGTCTATTTGACGAAAGCTGTCTCCATCCTGATATTCCCGCACTTCGGAGAATTCCAGTCCCTGACCTTTGAACATACTGTGATATTCACCGGAAAAAAGTTCTGAAACCAGATTTCTCGTAGTGATCTCTATTTTCTTGATCTTGGCAATGATCTCAGAAACTTCCATGGATTATGGCACCTCTATTTCATCAAATAGCCTGTTAACTATATCTTCCTGTGTAATCTGTTCTGCTTCAGCTTCATAGGTAAGAATTACACGATGACGCAGAATATCTTTACCAATTGCCTTAATATCATCAGGGATCACATATCCTCTGTGTTCAAGAAAAGCATGGGCTTTTGCTGCTTGGGCAAGATAGATTGTGGCTCTTGGGGAAGCTCCACATTCAATGAGGAATTTCATATCTTTGATATTAGTGAATTTATCAGGCTGACGAGTGGCGAAAACAAGATCTAAAATATATTCTTTTATCTTGTCTTCCATATAAATATCTTTAACAAGCTGACGCAATTCAATAATCTCCTGAGGAGAAACGACCTGAGATACTTCAATCTTCTCGTCATTTACCATCCTATCGAGGATGATCTTTTCTTCATCTCGGGATGGATAGCCAACCATAAGCTTCAGCATGAAACGATCTATCTGGGCTTCAGGGAGTGGATATGTACCTTCCTGCTCCAGGGGATTCTGGGTAGCCATTACCAGGAAAGGTGTTGGCAGGGGATAGGTTGTATCACCTATAGATACCTGGCGTTCCTGCATGGATTCCAGAAGTGCGGATTGCACCTTTGCGGGTGCACGGTTGATTTCATCAGCAAGTATAAAATTGGCAAATACGGGACCTTTTTTAGGTACAAACTCAGAGGTTTTTTGATTATAGATAAGAGTTCCCACGAGGTCTGCCGGTAGAAGGTCTGGAGTAAATTGGAGACGGTGGAAAGAGGCATTTATTGTCCCAGCTACAGTGCTTACGGTTAAAGTTTTTGCCAGTCCCGGAACACCTTCCAGAAGAATGTGCCCATTAGCAAGTAATCCCACTAATATTCGACTGACCATATATTGCTGTCCAACAATAACTTTGCCTACTTCTGCTGAAATATTATCAATCACGGGACTTTTCTCAATTACTCTCTGATTTATCTCTTCAATTGTCATCTGTCCTCCAGATAATTTATTTTATTTAGTAAACGAGTACACCTCTTTAAGGTTACAATTGATTTGTTTTATTTTTATTTTTATTTTTTCATCTAATATTTCAAGAATTGCATAAGTAGCAATATTTCCCCGATCAATCTTGTTCTTAATATGACCTGGATTAATATAAATGCAATTTAATTGTTTTTCAACTTTAAAAGAATGAGTATGACCATAAAGTATCACATCAAGTTTTCTCGGTAATTTTGGAATATCCTGAGGTGCATGAACTCCCCCAATTTTCCAGCCATTAACCTCAATTACACAGGTGGCAGCAAGTTTACCAGAAAAATAACCATTATTAAATATTCCAGGTACTCTGAAAATCTCTTTACCTTCAGTAAGATCAAAATTATCCTCAAGATCATTATAGAAATCACCTAAATGAAATATTATCTGAGCATCGTTCTCATTTTCCAGAGCCTGCCTGAGAAGTTTCTGATTGCCATGGGAATCAGAAATTACAATTACTTTTGTCATTTTGTAAGGAATATCTATTTCTTTTTTCTTTTCATGGATGTGGGAGCAGATATTCCCATCAGATCCAGAGAAATTGCCAACACATTTTTGATCGAAGAAATAAGGAAAAGACGACAACGTGATAAATCTTTATAGCGGGAATTAATTATTGTGAAGGCTGCGTAATACTTGTGGAACATTCCTGCCAGTTCCAATGTATAGGTAGCTAATCTATGAGGTTCTCTTTTATCTGTGATCTGATTAAGAATTTCTGGGAAAGAAAGCATCTTCTTGATCAATCTGATTTCTTCAAATTTATCGAGTTTCTTTAGCTGCTTCAAATCAAAATTATCCAGAGTAATCTTCTCTTTTTTAGCTTTCTTCAGGATGGAACATATCCTGGCATGAGCATATTGAATATAGAAAACCGGATTCTCGCTTGAAGCCTTCTTTGCTAATTCAAGATCGAAATTAAGGTGAGAATTTGGCCTTCTATCCAAGAAGAAATAACGGGTAGCATCTTTACCAACTTCATCAATCAGGTCATTCATAGTGACGATTTTACCGGCTCTTTTGGACATTTTGACAAGTTCACCATTTGAGAAAAGATTAATGTGTTGCAGAAATACCACTTCCAGTTTGTCAAAATCATAATCAAGTGCTTCCAGAGCTGCTTTCAAACGCGGAACATATCCGTGATGATCTGGTCCCAGAACATCTATTATGATATCAAAACCTCTTTGATATTTAGTTAGATGGTATGCAATGTCTGGAACTATATAGGTGATGGTTCCATCTGCTCTCATTAATACTCTGTCTTTCTCATCTCCAAACCTGGTCGATTCAAACCAGATGGCATCATCCTTTTCAAAAGTTACATTCGCTTCTGATAAATAGCTGAGAACTTCTTCTATAGAGCCTTCCTGGCGGAGTTTTTTCTCACTCATCCAATTCTCAAATTCAACTCCGAATTTCTCTAAACTATACACCTGCATTCTGTGTATTTCTTCCAGAGCAAAATCTTTCATTCTGTCCAATCTATCCTTTTCAGAATAATGAAGAAGTTTGGAGCCTTCAATGGAATTGAGTTTGGCAGCTATGTCTTTAATATAATCTCCATTATAAGCCTCTGCAGGAAAATCAGTTATTATTTCTCCATGTAACTCACGATAACGCAATTCAACAGATTCTGCGAGTATATCTACCTGATTACCAGCATCATTTACATAAAATTCTCTAAATGGCTCATACCCGACATATTTGAATACTCTATACAGGCTATCTCCATAAGCAGATGCACGAGCTGAAACTACATTTAAGGGTCCGGTTGGATTTGCAGATACAAATTCCAGAATGACCTTTCGTCTTTTTCCGTAATTGCTGGAACCATAATCATTGAACATGATCATAGGCATCATATGATGATAAACATAATTACTCAAAGTGAAATTTATAAATCCTGCACCAGCAAGTGAGACGCTTTTATAATCTCTTTTTTTCTCCATTTCTGCCACGATCTTTTTTGCCAGATTGACAGGTTTCATTTTATTCAGCTTACTGCACACCATGGCTATATTAGTAGAAAAATCACCATGCTCAATGTTTTTAGGTACTTCTACAGAATAATTGTCTAGGTACTTGTATCCCAGGGTTTCCATTGCCTGGGCAATATCACCACGAATTTTAGCTTTAAGCATTTTGCTCTCCTCTAATTCTCTTTCCCTGTCTGATCTTCAACTGATTTTTGTTTTCGAACTCGATCAGATACTTCCCACAATTCCTCTAAATCATAATATTCCCTGGTTTCATGATCAAATACATGAACCACTATAGTAACCATATCTATCAATATCCAGGTACCATTATCCATACCTTCTTTACCCAGAACATAAATCGACTCTTCTTTAGCTTTATCCAGTACATTTTGAGCTATTGCTCTGTTATGCAGATCGCCAGAGCCTTCACAGACCATGATCATATCAGTATAATCACTTCTACTTCTCACATCATATACTTTGATCATCTCAGCTTTTTTCTCTTCTAACCATTCAGTAATTTTCTTAACAGTATCTTCAATTTTAATTTCCATAATACCTCATTTATTATTTAAAGTAAAGTATATAATCTTTACCCAGGATCAACTCAAATTCTGCTTTTGCATTATCCTTCACAGCTCTGGTTACTTTTGTAATTCCAGTTTTGCTTTTTAGATAATTCAGCTTTTTTTCCACATCTTTACCTTCCTGGCGAACAACCAGCATGGTCTCTTCATATTCGCATTGCATATTAGATATATTTTCCCAGTCTATCACTGTGATGTCATTATACAGGAGTGCCTGTGATACTCTTTGTGCCAGACCACTCACACCACAACCATTTCTTACCAGGATATTTATACTTGGTTTATAATCATCTTCCATTTCCACAATTTCACTGCTTTCGGGAAATAGAATATAGATCATCACTATTATCATAGCAACAGCAAAACAGATCGAGACAGTTATCGCTCCCTTTTTGCTATTTACTTTCTTTTCCTCAGTCAATTTTTTTTCAGTCATTGAGCTTGTCAAATTGTTCCTTTAATCGTTGGTATGCATTCTCAAATTTCTCAGGTATAACGCGTACTCCACTTGCACTCGTCATAAAATTTACATCCCCTGTCCAGCGGGGCACAATGTGCACATGAATATGTTCATCAATACCTGCTCCAGCCGCTTTACCTATATTCATCCCGATATTTAACCCATCAGGATGATAATATTTATGAATGATGCCTGTTGTTTTCTGCACAAGTTCAAAAAGGTCATTTCTTTCAGATTCCTCCAAACTCAACAGGTTGGATGTGTGACGCCTGGGAACAACCATCAGATGTCCATTATTATATGGATACAAATTCATTATCACAAAGGAATAATCACTTCTGTACAGGATCAAATGCATTTCATCTTCGGCTTCTGGATGTTCAAGACAGAATATACAGCCTTCTTCCTTCTGTGAGTTTATATAATCCATTCGCCATGGTGAATATAATATATCAGTCATTTTCCTGATTCTTCTCCATTATTTTCAATTCTTGCTCTAGCTCTTTCAATTGCTCAGGAGAATTCACTCCACTTGCCTCCACATTGTCAGTGAGGGTCACTGTAGAAATGTGTTTTCCTGTGTCTTTCAATATTTCCAGAGTATCAGTTAAATAATACTCCCCCTGGCTATTATCATTCTTTAGTTGTGATATGCTCCACAATAGATCAAGAGAATTATAACAATATATCCCGGTATTTATCTCTTTCACTTTGCGTTCATCATAAGTAGCATCTTTATGTTCTACAATTTTTGTAAAATCACCTGTTTCATCTCTTAGTATTCTTCCATACTGCAAAGGATCATCCATAATAGCAGTAAGTACCGTGCAGGCTGATTTTTCCCGCTGATGCACTTCATACATCTTCTGTAAAGTAGCTGATGTTAATAATGGCACATCCCCATAAAGTATGAAGATCAGACCTTCAAAATCCTGAATTTGATCTCGGCAAACCATGATCGCATGCCCTGTACCATTTTGAGGATCCTGAATTGCAAATCTGATGCGTTCATCCTCTGGGACCACTGCCTTTACTACTTCTTTTTTATAACCAATCACAACTATTATGCGTTCACTTTCCATTTCCTTAGCAGTATTGATCACGCGATTGATCATGGGCACTCCATCAATCTCAAATACCACTTTGGGAAGATCGCTGCGCATTCTTGTACCTTTTCCTGCTGCCAGAATTATTGCTGCTGTTCTCATTTTACTTCTCGCTTTCTAATTTATTATATATTTCCTGAATGCTTTCACCTAAAACAGGGTGAATAAACTCAGGTGCCAGTTCAAGCATTGATTCCAAAACGAATTTCCGATTATGAAGATCTGCATGAGGTATTATCAGCTCATTCGTATCGATCACCTGACCTTCATAAAACAAAATATCGATATCTATTGTGCGAGGTCCCCATTTTCTGGTTCTCATTCTACCCGATTCAATCTCCACTTTCCGGCATACTCCTAATACATCATTTGCAGAAAGTTCAGTTTCAATCAAAATCACCTGATTCAAAAAATCTGCCTGATCAGTAATGCCGTAAGGAACTGTTTCCAATATTTCACTCTCTTTCAATATTTTAATATTAGCATGGGTTTTCAGCATATCCTTTGCTTTTGTCAGATATCCTTTACGATCTCCCATATTGCTGCCCAAACCTACATATACTTTCATCGTTTCCTGTGCATGACAATTTCTGCTGAATCCAGTGAACCATTGATAGGAACAGATGGTTTTATTATTTTGATCTCAGAAAATATGATATTCTCAAAACTGCCCATAACCGTATCTAAAACCTGGTTTGCACAATTCTCCATCAAATGATAGGAATGCTTTTCCATCACATCTTTGATCAGATCAAATACCCTAGTATAATCTATGGTATCTTCTATATTACGAATATTGACATCATTATAACTGTCAGTTTCCAATTCAAAATCAACTATGTAACGCTGTCCCAGCTTACGCTCTTCCGGCTGAGTGCCGTGATAACCGTAAAACACCATCTTATTCAGGCGTATCTTCATCAGAAATCTCCTGTTGATATTCTTCTTCTGATACTCTCTCAAGTATCTCAAAACGAAGTTTCTTACTCCATTTCTTATCTATTGCATAGATGATCAATCCACTTAATCCTAATGATAATACTGATCCCAGTATGGAAACGTTCTCTGAACTCACAAATAGATACTTGAAAATCAGATAAACCAATATCATCATAATAACTGGTAATAAAAATACAATAAATGACGACATTATTCTTAAGGCGGGGGAGATGAATATCTTCACCTTGTCTCCTACCTGTAATCTAAGATCAGTATCTATCCAGTGACTGCTTGTATTTTCACCAACCTGGCATATACCATGCACTGCACAACTGGCACAACTATCCGATTCGGGTAATTTCACCAGGACTCTACGATCTTTCACTTCTGAGACTATTGCTATATCTTCTATTATTTGCATTATTTCTTTTCCATTTCTTCTATTGTCTTAGTAGTTGAATAACCTTTAATAAAATCAAGACTGAGTACTTCACCACCACTTTGTAGCACTATATCACTTCCCACAATATCTTCCGGTTTCCAGTCACCACCTTTCACCAGAATATCAGGTTTTACAGTATTGATCAATTTATAAGGAGTATCCTCAGTAAAAATCACTACGTGATCTACATCCTGAAGTGCTGATAAGACTATGGCCCGGTCTATCTCGCTGTTCACAGGTCTATTAACTCCCTTCAGTCTTCTCACACTATCATCATTATTAAGTCCCACTATCAAGACATCTCCCAGTTCCCTGGCAGCTTGCAGATATTGCACATGACCTCGATGAAGGATATCAAAGCAGCCATTTGTGAAGACGGCTTTCTTATCATCAGATACCAATTCTTCTCGAATTGCAGAAATTTCACGCCAGGTTCTTAATTTGTTTCTCATAATGACTGACTACTAAAATCCCAGTTCTTAAATTCTATTCCCTTGATAACTTCTTTTTCCAGCTTTACGGGATATTCTCCACTAAAGCAGGCAAAACAATGATTCTCAGGATCAGGAACAACCTTCTGTATCATATCCATATCCATATACATCAGAGAATCCACTTCCAGGTAATTTACAATTTCCTGATGAGTTTTATTATGGGCGATCAATTCTTTCTGGGTAGGAGTATCAATCCCATAGAAACAGGAGTAGCGCACAGGAGGAGAACCGATTCTGAGATGAACTTCCTTAGCCCCCTTTTTCCTCACTAATTTCACTATTTTACGTAAAGTAGTGCCACGCACTATTGAGTCATCCACCAGTACTACAATTTTGTCTTGAAAGAAATTGGGGAGAGGGTTAAATTTCTGATATACACTCTCATCTCTGATCGTCTGATCCGGCTTGATAAATGTCCTGCCCACATAATGATTTCTGATCAAACCCATCTCATAAGGTATCTGCTTCCGTTCGGCATAGCCCAAAGCAATAAAATTCGCAGAATCCGGCACTGGCACTACTGCATCAGGTTTTATCTTATCATTATCTGCCAATTCACTTCCTATCCTTTTTCGCACTTCATACACGTTTTGACCGAACTCATAACTATCGGGTCGTGAGAAATATATATGCTCAAAAATGCAATGATGATCATTCGTACCTGATCTATATTCTCTGGCATCGTTTTCATACACTTCCATTCCTTTATCACTGATCCTTATAATTTCTGCCGGCTTCACTTCCCGTTTCCATTCCACGCCCAGCAGGTCAAGTGAACAGCTTTCACTTGCTGCCACATATGAGCCATCAGTAAGTTTTGCAATACTAAGTGGTCTGATCCCGTTAGGATCCCGGAATATATACATTTCTTTCTGCATCATAAAAACTGTGGAATAAGCGCCTTTTATATCCTTCATCAAGTCCCTGATCGCTGCTGCTATTGTCTGCTTTTTATATACCAGTTTATTTACTATATAACGAATAAGAAGTTCTCCATCATTATAGCTGTGAAAAAATACTCCTTCATCTTCCAGATATTTCCTGATGGAATTATAATTGGTTATATCACCATTACTGGCTAATGAAAATACAGGACCATAAAGGGTTTCCACTAAATGCGGCTGTGAATTATATTCATTGGAGCTGCCACAGGTGGGATAGCGAACATGCCCTATAGCTATCTCGCCCGGCAGATCTTCCAGAACTTCTGGCGTAAATACATCTTTTACCAGTCCCATCCGTTTATGAAGTTTGATATATGACCCATTGGAGACTGCCAGTCCGCAACTCTCCTGCCCTCGATGCTGTTCTGCAAATAATGCCAGGGTTGCCAGATCCGCAGCCTTTTTATTCCCAAATACTCCTACAATTCCGCACATAATATCATTATTCCTTTTTCTTAAAAGATAACTTATTCTCTGTCCCAGACAATAATCTTGATATATTAGCTCTGTGTCTGATAATTATAAAGCCTGCCACCAGGATGACCACGCCTAAATAATACCATTCTCCAAAGCTGTTTCTAATATTTTCTATCAGTATATAAATAAATAAAAATAAAGCTGCTGTGATAGATCCCAGTGAGACATATTTGCTTACAGTCACCACAATAACAAACACAAGCAGGGTCAACAGGCAGGGTAAAGGTAAAAGGTTTATAAACACTCCTGCTGAAGTAGCTACGCCTTTTCCACCCTTAAATCCTAAGAACAAAGTGAAAATATGACCAGTAATTGCCACAAGTGCAATTATCACATAATATCCTTCAAATACACCTGGCATCAAAATTCTGGCTAATTGAACTGCCACAAACCCTTTTCCCATATCAAGCAATAGGGTTATCACACCTATTTTGGTGCCAAGAACTCGCAAGGCATTAGTGGCTCCCACATTTCCGCTGCCGTGCTGGCGGATATCTATCCCCTGTAATTTGCCGAATATATAACTGAAAGGGATACTGCCTAATAGATAGGCTGCAACAATTGAGATTATGAAATTTATCCAGTTCATTTTTCCTGAGGCTCCTCTTCACCTTTTCTGCCTCTGAAATGCGTTCTGAATGATACCCCTTCCAGAGGAAACCTTTCCCGTAATTGATTATATAGATACCGGCTGTAATGTTTGGTTATCAGTTTGGGATTATTGCAAAAGAACACAAATGTCGGGGGATTCATCTCTGTCTGAGTGCAATAATAGATCTTTGAGTGTTTCCCTGATGAATGAGAAGGAGGAAAGTTTGCAAGGACATCTGCTAAAAATTTATTTAATTGCGCAGTGGGAATTCTTTTCTTACTGGTATTCTTGATTTCCACTACTTTTTTTAACACGCCACTCACTCTCTGACCTGTGAGAGCCGAAATAAATACTATTGGAGCATAATTAATAAAGGGTAATTGATTTCTGATAGTTTTAATAAATTCTCCCGTAGTCTTATTATCCTTTTTAACAAGATCCCATTTATTCACAAGTATCAATATATCACGATGATGACGGGCGGCAAATGATGCTATCTTTTGATCCTGGGTGGCTACTTCTCGCTCTGCATCAAGCATCAATATCACCATATTACTTTGATGTATTGCCTCTATAGTACGCATTGAACTAAAATATTCCACGCCATACTTTACCTTGACCTTTTTGCGTAATCCTGCTGTATCTATAATAGTTATCTCTTCTCCAAAATATGTTACTTTCATATCAATACTGTCACGTGTGGTTCCTGGTATTTCTGTTACTATATTGATATCAGATCCATGCAATTTATTAACAAGAGATGATTTACCTACATTAGGTCTGCCTACGATCGCTATCTTGATCTTGTCACTGTCATAACTAAGATCAGCATCTTTTACTGGATTTACCAAAGCGATCACTTCATCTAAAAGGTTACCGCAATTGCGACCTTGCACCGCTGCTATGGGAAAGGCTTCGCCCAGTCCTAATTGCAGAAATTCATAGAGATCAAAGGCATCTTTCTCAGAATCAACTTTGTTTACTACCAGAAGTACTCTATCTCTTACTGGACTAAGCAAAGATGCTATTTCAGAATCAAAATCAGTTGTACCCGTCTTGGCATCGACCATAAAAAGGATCACATCTGCCTCAGATATGGCTACTTCTGCCTGATTACGGATTGCCTGATTCATTGTATCTTCTGTTCGAGGAATAATACCACCTGTATCTACCAGCGTGAAATATATCCCGCTCCATTCTGCATCCTGATATTTCCTGTCTCGAGTGATGCCTTCTTCAAAATCCACAATCGCACTTCGCTTACGGCAGATGCGATTAAAAAGTGTCGATTTACCCACATTTGGGCGACCAACAATAGCTACAATACTTTTTCTCATATTATTATCTTTTTCCGTTACCTTTATATTACTATATTTTCAATAAATCCTTTACTACCAATCACTTTCATTAAAATACATAAATTTTTACTTTCCACGTAATGTCAAATTTATTAAATATGATAATTATCAGCCAACTTTTCCGAATAAATTCTCTGAGAGATTTATCATCCCATGACAGGGGCAGAAGCATTTTTAGGCTAATAATTAAACTCTATTTCTGAGGCAAATAATTCTATATATAAAGCAAAAATATCCTCTCTTAAAGTTTACGGATTGAAGTTTTCAATTTCATCAACAGAGATTGGAATATCCAGGTTTATCTGATAGATTGAATGTTAATGTAATTGCCCTTCCAGTTCTCAATTCGTTGAGACATTCTCGAGGGCAAAATAATATCTTTCTCGAAGCTTGATTAACACATCTTTTTTACGAGAAGAAACTTTGCCTAAATGATTTTAATTTCGGTAATATAAAAAACTTAATACCGCTGAAATAGAAAGCTTTATAAGGCTTATATGATCTATAGGACTTATATGATCTATAGGACTTATATGTCCTATAGGAAATTAAATATTTGACAATAAATCTTTTCGGTAATAAATTAACATTCATAGTAATAATGAATAATAACAATGTTTAGAAAGTTGGAGGATTTGATGAAAAGGACATTCTGGTTTATTTTGTTTATACTCTTAGTATGTAGTTCAATCTGGTCTTGGAACGAAGACGTATTGCTGGCATCAAGTCATTACAAAGATTGGGAAGCGGGTGCTCTTGGGATTGGGGCAGTGTATTCCTGCTGGCAGGAATCAGTAGATTCCAGTTATGTGATCAAAATTCAGGGAATGGACTTATCAGGTGAAGATATCTGGGATGAACCGGCAGAGATATCTCAAAATGCTCTCCGCACAGATTATTATCAGATCATTTGTGGAGAAGACGGAGCGGTATTTATCAGCTGGTGCAGCTATCAGCAGGAGTGGACACCCGAGTGTATATATATTCAGAAAATCAATGACAATGGAGAATTATTGTGGGAAGAACCAGGCACCATGATGTATTATAATACGACAAATTACACCCTGGAAAGTGACCGTATGGGAGGTGTATATTTGATAGAAAATAATACTAACTCAGTAAGGGCTTGGCATTTAGACAGTGATGGAGCTACTGTGGCAGGATGGGAATATGGAATAGAATTAGGAACCAGTTACTGGGTTGATTATGAAATAACAGAAGCTGGTGATATTGCAATTCTAAGAAATCCCTTAGACAGGGAGCCTGGGATGTATTTCCAAATACTGCAGGGTGATGGCAGTTATTACTATGCCGGAAATGGTATCTGGTGTTTTGATAGTAACGAGGAAGGGGCAGAGCTGGAAATTAGACCATCTGGAGGTTATCTCTTTGCTGCGGTTTTTGAGGGGAGTGTGTATGGAAACGTAATGTTGAGCGATGAAGAATTTCTATATGAAGAAGCTGTTATCCTGGGAGAAGAGGGAGAGGGTGCCCTTCTGCCAGATATGAAATTTCAGGGGGGAAGCTGCAATTTAACCTTTACTAATTGGCAGGAACATGAAATTGATATCTGGCAATACAATGAGGATTTAGAGTTTCAATACAGTAACCCGGGACTATATTTTGATCGTAATATAGATAATATTCAATACAAGCCAAACGGAAATGTACTTATTATTGAGGGCTATAATGATGATCTGGTCATCAGGGAATATAATTCAGTGGGGAATCTGATTAGTCCAGAAGATGGCTGGTTCGCAAGTTATTATGGCTTGGATTACATTGGTGGAAATGATGCTGGCGATTGTTATCTGATGCGGGAATTATATTCCTCTGCCAGCGAGAAAAATATCAGATGTCAGGGATTGAATATTGAGAGCGAACCGATATTTGAGGGGGACGGTCATCTTATTTTTCAAAGCATTCAATTATCACCAAGGAAGTGTGAAATTATCACTCAATCAGATAGAACAATATTATGCTGGTGGGAGTGTGAAAATAACTGGCTTTCTTACCGGGTGCAGTATCTGGATGAGGAAGGAAATCCTCTGTTGCCGGATGGTGGCTTGGTGGTCATTTCCAAGGAAGTGCAATATAGTGAATTCAAGACCTTGATCATAGAAGATAACAGTATAATATTTTGTGAGATAGACCATAATTGGATGCGGTCAGACGAAAGCTGTAATCTTCATAAAATAGTCTTTGACGAGGAACCTTACCTGGCTTGGGGCGAAGATGGAATAGAATTATCTGAGGATAGAGGTATACATCCTGAGGCAATAAAAAGAGGCGAGGATAACTATTTTATCTATTGGGGAAATTCCAGTAATATAATGTGTGGTCAATTATTAGTTGATGGTGAATTCCAGCTTCCTGCAGATTATAGTCTGGGGGTAAATTACAATGAAATCATATCCGTAACAGGAAATTATTGTGTTTATAAAAGCCCCAGCTCCATAAATGTGATACATTGGTCTGAAAATCTGGATTGGGATTGGGAAGAGCCAGTCCTTCTTACTGCTCGCAGTTATTTTGATGGAGATTCTTTTGCCTTTCTCTCAGAGGGCAATCTGGTGATTTACTGGCTGAGTTATGAACGCGCGCAAATGACAGATTATTCCTGGCGGATAAAAAAGCAGGTAATAACTCCCGCGGGGGAAAAACTTCTTCCGCAATATGGAGACCAGGTTTATGATAATGGAGAAGATGAAATTAGAAAATTCTATTATTTAGAGGATACTGATCAGATATTATTATTATGTGGTTCTCGTATTGAATTCCGGATAAGATATATGAGCAAGGAGGGCATTGTCCAGAATGATGATTATATCTGTATCAGCGGTTTGGACGGAAGAACTATATGCGATATATATACTGAGAATGGTTATCTTCTGGTACAATCCATTTTCTTTGATGAAGAGACTTGCAGAATGCTGGGATTAGCAATATTTGATTTTGAAGGAAATAGTGTGGAAGGTCTGCCGGGAGTAGATATTGGCGTTCATAAAGACTATTATAATTTTGCAAATATAGTAGGTACAGAAGAGGGTATCTATTATATCTGGTGTGAATATCCAACTCAAAGCACTGAATATTCGGGTGATAAACTATATGCTCAGAAGCTTACTTTCAACCCTGCTCAGGAAAATGAAAGTGAAATAGATAAACCTTTTTATGATCTTACTGCCTATCCTAATCCATTCAATCCTCAAACAACTATTACTTTTTCATTATCAGAAACAAGTGATGTGAAGCTGTTTGTCTATAATATTAAAGGTCAGAAGGTAAAAACTCTTCTAAAAGATAAACTTGAATACGGAACGCATTCAGTGGTTTGGTCTGGTGATGATGAATTAGGAAGAAAAGCAAGTTCAGGAGTATATTTCTTCCAATTAAAAATTGATAGAAAAACTGAGAAAGTAAAAAAGTGTCTTTTATTGAAATAATGATCGGTCAATAAGGAGGTTAGAATGAAAAACTCAGTCAAAGGCATCATTATAATAGCTATACTATTATTATGGCAGTTATTAATGGGGCAGGAAGAATTGGAAGGAATTGTTACCTGGGCAGCAGGTGATAGTATCGATTTTAGATGTGAAAACCGTAATCCCGCAGGAAGTGATCTTAATAATGACGGATTTGATGACTTTCTGATGATCACAACTGGTGACTGGTTTAGGTGTTATCTGGGAGGATCACCGGTAAGCCCGGATTTCTGTTTTGAAGAGGAAGGACCATATTGCAGTGGAACAGCTTCCTGGGGTGGTGACTTAAATGGTGATGGTTACAAAGATATTGCCTGGTGGGGTAATGATCACTGGGGAGATAATGGCACCATTTATATCAGTATGGGCGGAGAAGAAATTGATCTAATACCGGAATTTATATTTGAGGAAGGTGATTATTCACCAACTACCTGGTATATTCAAGCCTTGAATGGGGGATATGATTTCAATGGAGATGGATATGATGATCTTCTGGCTTATGGAGAAATAGATATGGTATTTGATGGATTGATCCATATTTTTCTGGGGGCAGAAGAGTTCAGTATGGAAAATGATTATTATATTATGGGTGACATAGAAGAAAGATTTGGCTCGTTATTTGCCGTGGGAGATTTTAATGGTGACGGATATGATGATCTGGCTGCCAGCAGAAATATAGATACTACCGGGATTTATTGTCAACTGGAGATATATATGGGTGGAGAAGAGCTTGATATGGTGTGCGATTATATACTTCCTGACTCATTATATTGCGGTTATTTTGAAAGGCTTCCCACTGGTGATATCAATGATGACGGACGTGATGAACTGATCCTGTATAGTCAGGAGAGCATCTTTAAAACCTATAATATTAATTCTTCCGGTGAATTAGAGATCGAGGAATATAATATCGAATCAAATGAAGTTCGAATATTAGTAGCAGATATTAATGGTGACGGGGTCTCAGATCTGGTTTGCTGGAATGCAGAGAATGAGATTATTACTATATATTATGGTGGGGAAGAGATCAATTATAATTATGATGCCTATCTGCCTGTACCATTTATTCAATATTATCATGACTATACAAATTTCATGAGTAATATTGGAGATATAGATGGGGACGGTAAAGATGAACTGCTGGTTAACGATGGTGATGGAGCAGGAAGATTAGGAAATACGGCAACAGTATATAGTCTTCCTTCACATGAAGTAACACCGGATGAGATTCAAGAAGTTAGCGCTAAGCTGACAAATTACCCTAATCCCTTCAATCCTGAAACTACAATTCAATTTGAATTAGCACAGCCTGGCAGGGCAGATATCTCTATCTATAATCTCAAAGGACAATTAGTGAGAAAACTGACAGATAGAGTATTTATGGCAGGCAGACAGAAAGTTGTCTGGGATGGCAAAGATGATCAGGGCAGAGAATTATCAAGCGGGATATACTTCTATAAATTATCAAGTGAACAGGGGAATGAAAGCTGCCGGATGCTGATGATCAAATAAAAAAGATATAAGGCTTATCCTGCTGGCGATTTTTACAAGTGGGGCAAGTCTGCTTTCAATGCTAAAAATTTAAACTCTAATCCCAATAATAATATCAATTGATATATCCCAAGTCACATTTATTTCTAATTCAGAAGCATATTCCCACCATCCAGCCAACTGCACTCGAAACGACACCACAAAATAATGTAGTGTCGTTTCGAGTGCAGTTTCTTAGTTGCTGAGGATTGGGTGGCTGGATAATTTTATTAGATCAGGGATTTTTGTGAACGTAGTGGACGCAGTGAACAAGGTTAATTATGTTTACCGGGTTAACTGCGTTCACAGCAGAGATATTTTAACCTAATCTGAGCGATTCTGTTTTGTTTCAGATTGCTAATATCTGTAGCAGATTGAGTTCCGAAAAATTGCAGGAATACCTTAATGGTATTTCAAAATCTTTCGCAACTTCAAGATGCCAAAAAGATTAGAGATAAGAGCAAATGAGAATCGCTCAGGTTAGGTTTAAGTCTTTTCTGATCTTTTGCGGTCGAGATGATGAAGGACTTTTTTCCTCATGCGGATAGAATCAGGTGTGATTTCCAGAAGTTCATCATCACCAATATATTCTAATGCCTGCTCGAGCGAGAACTGGCGGGGTGGAATGAGTTTTATTGCATCATCGGAACCGGAAGCTCTTACATTAGTAAGTTTTTTTCCTCGGCAGACATTAATGACCAGGTCTTTTTCCTTGGCATTCTGACCTACGATCATTCCTGCATAAACCTTTGTTTGAGGTTCAATAAAGAGTACTCCACGAGGCTGGAAATTATTAAGAGAATAACCCATGGCAATACCTGCTTCCATAGCAATCAGGGAGCCATGTCCGCTTCCGGAGATATCACCTTTATAATATTCATATTCATAAAAGCTGTGATTGATGATTCCGGTGCCTCGAGTAATGGTCATGAATTCATTTCTGAATCCAATCAATCCTCGGGCAGGAACTTTAAATTCCAAACGAGAATAACCATCCTTAGCAGAAGCCATATTAATGAGTTCACCTTTACGTACACCCATCATTTCAATAACAGCTCCCACAAATTCTTCACTTACATCTACAATGGCGAGTTCTATGGGTTCAGTTCTTTTGCCATTAACTTCACGGAAGATGACCTTTGGTTTAGAAACCTGCAGTTCAAATCCTTCTCGACGCATATTTTCTATCAGGATAGAAAGCTGTAATTCACCACGCCCTTTAACGATGAAGCGGTCAGAATCTGTAGTTTTTTCCACAACCAGCGAGACATTGGTCTGCAGTTCTCTTTGCAATCTTGCATATATTTTACTGGAAGTGACTTTTTTTCCTGATTTACCAGCGAAAGGAGAAGTATTAACCAGGAATTCCATTGATAAGGTGGGCTCATCTATTTCGATAAGGGGGAGAGGCTCAGGATGTTCACGATCTGCCACTGTTTCTCCTACATCAACGCATTCCATACCTGCAAGTGAGACAATATCACCGGCATAGGCAGTTTTAACTTCTGTTTTAGTTAGTCCTACATAGGTGTAGATTTTGGAAATACGATAAAGAAGTCTTTCACCGTTTCTTTTAAGGAGGACAATTTCCTCACCTAAAGAAACTTTTCCGTTGTATATTTTACCCGTTCCCATTTTACCCAGGTAATTATCATAATTTATCGCTGAGACAAGGAACTGCAAGGGTCTTGACTTATCACCTTCAGTATCTTTAACATTTTTGATAATGCAATCAAGCAGAGGGAAGATATCTTCATTCTCATCTGCGAGTTCATCCATGGCAATGCCGAGTTTTGCCGAAGCATAGATAACCGGGAAATCAAGCTGCTGATCATTGGCATTTAATTCCAGAAAGAGATCAAAAACTTTTTCCAGAACATCTTCCGGTTTGCAATTAGGTCTATCAATTTTATTGATTACAACAATAGGGTTCAAGCCAAGTTCAAGGGATTTTTTGAGGACATACTTGGTTTGCGGCATTGGACCTTCATAGGCATCAACGAGCAGCAGGACGGCATCAACCATTTTCATGATGCGTTGAACTTCACCACCAAAATCTGCATGACCTGGAGTATCTACAATATTTATTTTATAATCTTTGTAAAACAGGGAGGCATTTTTGGAAAAGATCGTGATACCTCTTTCTCTTTCTATATCATTAGAATCCATTACCCTGTCAGTAAAAATATGGTGTTCACCAAATACCCCAGCCTGCCTCAGGGCAGCATCAATGAGCGTGGTTTTGCCATGATCGACATGTGCGATAATAGCAATGTTCTTTATTTTTTGCATTTATGTACCTTCTTAAACATCTATAAATTCCATGTTGGCCTTTATTTTAGGGTAGTGACATAGCGTCAAGATAAAGGGTGAAATATTTACTTTTTAATAAGTTATCTCTCAGGAATGTAAGAAATTTTAATCGAAATTCCAGCCTTTGATATTTTCATATCATGAGGAAGAAAATCATTGAAAGATAAGATTCTAGAAATATATCTTGACAATTGACAGATATTTTCTGGTGATAATTTATGAAGTCAGCAGAAATGGACAAAGGCATTGATGCTAAAATTTCTGCGGTAAAAAAATCTTACTGAGAATCTAAGGAAAAATTATGATTGGGAAGAAAGGATTAAAAATATCAGGTATTGTGCTCCTGGTTGCGTTATTATTCGGTTGTGCTCGGACAGTGACTTTCACTCATAGTATGCGTGAAAGGATCAACCTTCTGGATGATGATCTTAAAAAAGTACAGTTTTATGTATCAGAAAAGATAATCATCAAGCGGGAATTTGTAAACTGGTCATCTGAAATCAATCGAGAACATGATCTCAGGCAGGAGGGTGAGCATTTTCTGGAGACAGTGATCATCAATTCAGATACTCCGGGAATAGTAGTAGAGGCAAATGAAGATGAACTTCACGTGAGTTTTGAGCCTGACCCTAATTTTTATTTAGTATTCTGCCAGGGATGCAGTGGCGAGAAGAAGGATTCTGATTTATATACTTTATATAGTTACAAGATGAAAGGTAAAGAGATAGAGCCAGTAGAGGATACCAGATTATTTGATGGTGTGTCAAAAGATGCAAAATTCTATTTCACTGAATATGGTAATCAGGATTTCTTGATTGCTAATAATTCACATGGAGCTTATCTTAAACTAAAAGACAAAGTTGTTAAAAATATGATAAAGACAAAACGAGTCCTGCCAGGAAGTACAATAATAGATGATTAATTGAGCGAGAATTTATAAACTTTTAATTCCCTTGTTTCATAGAGAAAAACCTGATTATTTTTCAATGCCCAGGAGTCTGTAAGCCAGACCTTATCTGGTAAAAGAAATACATTTAATAAATTACCCTTTTTATCATATTGCCCGATGATGTTATGATATGAAATCTCAGTTTGAGTGGAATCAGCAGCAGCATGATCATTTGAAGAAGCAAGGATTAAAAATCCTTTCTGATAGGGCAGAGGTTTACCATAAAGAGTGTTTTTATATTTAAGAGGGAGTTTATCCACTTTTGTTCTTTTAGGTTTTCCGCTGTTATTAAAGAAAGTAATTTCATCTCTACCACTGAAACTAAGCACATATCCCCAATCCATAACGCAATAAGAATAATATTTATCCAGCACTGAGCCAAAACGCTTTTTCGCAAAATATTTATTAAGATCTACCTCAAGTGAGATATCTGAATCAACTACGGAATAAATACCTGCCTGATCGCTTCCAGGAAATACATCGATATAAAGCTGCTGATCATAATAACAGGTTTTCCAGGGGTAAATAAGCGCTATCTCTTCCACAAAAACACCATCAGGTGTGAGAATCTGCAGACGGTCATTATTATAGTCAGAAACAGCAATATTTCCCCATCCATCTTCATTTACTGAAAGGGGTCTATTGAACAAGCCGGGTTCTGTACCAGGCTGACCAAACTTCCTGATAAATGATAACGACTGGGTATCAAATACATTAATAACACAAGATTTTTGATCAACTACATATAATTCATTCCCAACAATATCAAGCTCTATGGGGAAAGAAAATGAATAATCACTACCCTGAGATATTAAAGTGTTCTGCATTTGTAAAATTACATTATCAGCAGCAGATAAAGAAAGACAGGAGAAGAGGAAAATACTGAGAGTTAAAAGAAAGCTTTTAATAAGTCATCTCCAATGATATTTACCAGATAAGATTCAACTTTTATTTTACTGATAATATCTTTAACAGCCTGTAATTCATGTCTGCAACCATCAAAAGCAAAGATAAGTCGTTCCACAGGGAGCTTTGTAAAGAAATCACCATTTAAACGAAACTCTTTGATAATGCCATTCTGGACATTTAACCTTATTTCAACTAATCCACCTTTGGTTTTTATGGTTTTTTCAAAATTGTAAGCAGGGGAGGTACCAAAATTCCAATCCCAAGTGGAATATTTAGAATCGGCAAGCTTTTGAATTTGCCGGATATCAGTATCGGTAAAGGGACAGCTTTCAGTTGTGGGATATGAAGAAGTGATAAATTTTATCAGTCCTTCTTCAAATTCTTTACCTGAAAGGGGGGTAGCGAGATGATCACTGATATTTGTAACTCTGCTTCTGATAGATTTCACTGCTTTATCTTTAAATTTAAGCGGATCACTTTTAAGAGCCTGGGAAAGGTCACTCATTTTAGCAGAAAAAAGCAGAGTACCATGTTGAAGAACTTTATTAGTGGTGTTCAATCTGGCATTTCCACTGAATTTCTTATCATCTATAACCAGATCATTCCTACCCTTTAATTCTGCATTCACGCCCAGCGAATTCAGATATTTAACAATCGGTTCAGTATATTTCTCAAAACCGGCTTCATTATTCTCATCCTTCTGGCATAAAAAAGAAAAATTGATATTTCCCAGATCATGGAAAACAGCTCCACCACCGGTTAGTCTGCGAACTACCTTGATCTGATTCTGCTCAATGTAATCAATATTAAGCTGAGCAAGTGTATTCTGAAATTTACCAACAATGATAGAAGGTGAGTTTATATACAGCATGAAAACATCTTCAGTGAAGTTATTTAGTATATATTCTTCAGAAGCAATATTAAAATATGGATCATTAGTGGGCGATTTGATAATGAGCATAATTTATTATCCTAGCAGAAATTCTATTATCTCTTCTTGAATAGTAACCGGATCAAGCCAGCAATATTGATAAACATCACTGCTTTTTCCGGAAACCGGATAGTTCTGAACGCCAAATGCTTTAAACTTAACTGCTAATTGCAATTTAACCAGCTCAGATTGTAAGCAACTGGCAAGTCCGGTATGGACATTATGATCTTCATAAGTGAAAATGCAGCCGGTAGCGGCAGCTTTTTGGATGACTTCAGAATTAATTTTCTGGGGTGTAGAGATATTCCAGACCTGGAGGTTAATATTCTGCTGACGCAATTTTTCTGCTACCAGGAGAGCATTATTTGTGAGCGTACCCATCACAAAAAGAGCAGCAGTATCTCCATCGCGTAATAAATCCGCTTTGCCATATTCAAATTTATAATCATCATCATAGAAAATATTGCCATCTTCTGTACGGATAATATCGAGCTTTGACCTGCCCATGGGAACCAGGTAATTACCGTCTTTTGCTGCCAGCCAGCGGATAATATGATCCGTCTGATTAGGGTCAGCAGGGATCAGGCACTTGAAATTGAACATATTGCGCACCTGTCCCAGATAGTCCACACACTGATGGGTTTTGCCATCTTCACCCACATCCAATCCCACATGAGTGAGAATTATCTTAAGATTTGTTTCATTAATATCATTCAATCTATGCTGATTATATGTTTCATCAATGCCAAACACGCCAAAATCGCTGAAGAAGGTTTGGAATCCGCATTTGGAAAAGGCACCGGCACAGGTCGCTGTATGATGCTCCATTATTCCACTCTGGAAGAAATTAGCCGGGAATTTATCCATGAAGCCTTTAGTCTTCACGCTGCCTGCCAGGTCACAATCAAAAACCCCTATCGGAAGATGATCATCCTGTGAATTTAACTGGGCAATATCGATAAGGGCATTGCCCCAGGCACTTCTATTATCGGTTTTCTGTTCATAATTAATATGTTTACCAGTATTAATAGCAAGATCAGGTTTATTTTCTTCTACGATTGAGCATCTGCCGGAAGTGAATTCCTGACGCAAGGCTCTGAGTCTGTCAAGATCATCTGGTTGACCTAGTTCAGCTAAAGCAGAGATGAGATCAATTCCATTTTCAGATTGATATGGCAATGTCTGTCCATGCCACTTCTCATTATTTTCCATAAAACTGACACCTTTACCCATTATCGTGTTTGCCAGGATAAGAGTAGGACATTCACTATTTCTGGAATAATGAATAGCAGATAATATCTGATGATAGTCATGACCATTAATCTCTATTACTTCCCAGTTATCAGCCAAAAATTCTTCCTTGATATTCTGAGGCATCACCCTATGGCATTTACCGGAGATTTGCAGTTTATTGTAATCGATAAAGGCTGTAAGATTATTAAGCTGGAACTTACTGGCAAATCTACGAGCTTCACTTAGCTGACCTTTTTGCTGTTCACCATCTCCCATCAGTACATATACGTGATTATTATATTTCTTTAATCTACCGCCAAGAGCAAAGCCGCATCCGGCAGAAAGCCCTTGTCCCAGGTTTCCACTTGCCCATTCGATCCCGGGAACGCAGGGTTCCACGTGACCTTCATATATACTGCCAGCTAAGCGGAATTCAGAAACCATCTGATCAAGATCAAAGTAGCCATTTAAACTTAATGCTGAATAAGCAGCGGGGGAGACGTGACCATGAGAGATGATAATCTTATCTCTATCTTCTTGTTGTGGGTTTTGCGGATCGTGGTTAATGATAGTATATAAAGAAAGCAGAAGATCAATAGTGGATAGTGAGCCGCCAGGATGACCACTGCCGGCTAAGGACGTCATTTTGAGGATTGACCCACGGGCTATCAGTGATTGAGCTTTAAGATTATTTAATGTCTCCTGATCAATCAGATGAGCATATTTTTGCTCTATTGCCTTAATATCTGGCATTATAACTCCTATTATTTATTGATTAATTATGCTTTGAGCAGTTTTCTTATCATCCTCATAGGTGAAATGACTGATAATTCTAAAAGAATTATCCTTATCTACTACTTTGGGGTAAGTTATCCGTAAGCAGGCAAGTTTATGTTCTGCAGATGTAAAGATATCTAATAATTGCTCGATCTGGATTACACTGAAATAATGAGAATTTGCTGCAGTCCGCACATAAAGTAACTGATCCTCAGCAAAATCCTCATTTTCGATAGTGGCAACCAGTTGACTAAATGATAAAGAGTTCATTGGCTCATGAGCAGTAAAAGACTGAATGCTTTGAGTAGCTGGCTCAGTAACAACTATATTAGATTGGGGTTCAGGAGTCTGAGGATTATCAAATCCTGAGATATTCATATTAACATTCACGCTTTGAGTTGATTCAGTTGTTGTTTTCAACTGAGTATTAGTCTCTGTTTTTGCTTCTGATTTACCATTTATCATATCTCGTATTTCTTCTATAAGCATACTTGCTTCCAGATATTGTCTTTTGGGTAATTGAGTTAGATATTCTTCCTCTAAAGATTTGAGCTTTTGAAGAATTGCTTTATTACGCGAATCTGAAGCCATGGAAGAAGGATTGTTACCTTCTATTTTTGCTGAAAGCCCGGTACTCGCTGACTGGTCTTGTGCAAACACCGTAAGTACGCTTAATAATATAAGTACAATAAGATATCTTCTCATTGTTCCTCCAAATCTTATTTTTATATTGCAAAAATCTATTACTACCACACATTGTCAAGAATTTCAAAAACCATTTTTCCCCCTGAAATTAAATTATTTTCTACAACCAAGTGCATGTACACCGCAGAATATTTCCAGGTCGGGCGCAAACACGACAAACACCTCCCAACTAAGTCAGTCCCGATACATCGGGATGAACGGTACTCCGGGCAAGAGTTATGGACGACGGAGTGACTTCACGACTGCGCGACTTCAGGACTGCATGAATTCAAGACTGATAGACTGAAAGACTGCACGACTACAGGACCGTAAGACTGTGAGACTGAGGGACGGAGAGATTGAGTGACTTAAAAACAGGTAGCAAGTTAGATAGTTAGAATGATTGAGTGACAGGAAATTAAAAATTGTTCGCGTTTGTTCGCGGCTAAAAAATCTTCACATTTAATTCTCGTCTTATACTTCTTAAGCTCGTTTTGTTCGTAATTGTTCGTTGCTTAAACTCTTACATTACATTTTTTCGTGTCATTTCGTGGTTTTCGTGGTCAAAAAAGTCTTACATTACATTATCCGTGTTCATCCGTGCAATCCGTGGCTAAAAAATTCTTACATTCAATTCTCCCTCACTCAATCCATAAAAACCCATGCCGCACACGGACAAACACGAAAAAAAAAATGAGGGTGTGAAGATGAGAGGGTGTGATTAGGCTCAGGGGCAGACCAATGTATCTGCCCTGAATCTTCTGTTTATATATTATCTAAAGAGGGCAGACACGTGGGTCTGCCCCTACCAGTTGTTCAATCAAACATTGAGAGGATAAATAAAGTATTTGACAGCAAATTAATTAAATAGGAAAGTTTGTAACATAGGAGTATACAATGAAAAGAACAGGATCCGTATTGATGTTAATCACATTATTGTTGCCCGTAATGCTTATGTCTGTAGAATATAATTTAAATAATTATCAGGAGCCGGATAATTTTGAACATGGTTTAAATTTCGGCTTATATAACGAAGGATATGTAAATAGTAAAGAACATGAAGATAGATTATATCATTCTTCTAATATTTCAGCGGACTATTTTGCGAGGAAATACAGCAGGCAAAGTATTCTCAATATATCCTTATTTACGGATTTGGATTATGAAATATATTCTGTAAATACAACTGATAGTCTGCAATATGATGCCGATACTCCTCGATTTAATTCACATTTTGAGATTGGTGCTGAGCTTCGACAATATTTATATAAAGACTTATTTTTCAATATAGATACATATTGTTATGCACATAATTCCTATTCAGATCGCGATTCAAAAAGTGCAGAATATAATTCAACAGGTAACGGGAAAGGATATTTCTATACAGAATCTGCTGAGATTGGATTAGGATATGGAAGGGTAGAAGATGTGAGCAAAGCCTGTCAGGCAGTGGAGATATTATCTGAGCTTGAGAAAGCTGGACTATTGGCAAGGGAAGTAAATAAAGAAGATATCGAAAGCCTGGCAGATCGGCTGGTGCAATTGACAACTTTACGTCTATTTGACAGCCGTCTGGTCAACATGGAAAAAGTCCGTCAGATAAACAGTGAGCTTTTTGAGCAGGGATTATTATCAGGAGATAATATTGAAAGCTTTGTGATAATTATGGATTTATATGATCTGGGCACAGTTTTTAGTCGCAAGAGTGGCTGGGATATATATCCTGAATTCGGAATTGACAACACAGATGGTTATAGTGAAGGTTATTTTGAAAAAGTGTACATAGATACTATTCACAGTGATTATACTCGAGACTCTGAAAGTAATAATGGATCAAGGACATATCAACCGGGATTGAGTTTTAATTATTATCAGGTATTAAGCAGTAAATGGCAATTGGAAGCGAGTGGAAATTATGGCTATTTCTGGAGTGAATATGATAATGAAGAGCTTGAAATACGGCGGTCTGAAACATCCCCTGATTCCACCTGGGAAAAAAGAGAATATGATAAAGAAGGCTATAGTGTGGAATTGAATTTGGAGTTAAGCTGGTATCCGGATACTCGAACAGAATTCTGGTCTCGATTGAATTATGACATTTCTGATAGTGATTATGATGAGGTATTTCAGAGCGATGACGAAACAGAAAACTACACAAAGAGTTACAGTGAGTTTGAAAGGGTTTATTATATCTCGGCTGGGATAAACTATTATTTTTCGCCTAAGTTGAATTTACTATTCAAGTTATCATATAGAGGTGATAATGATGAAAGTTTTTACACTTATAATAGCAGATTCAAGTACGATCTTAGAGTGAGGTATTATCTGTTTTAGATGAAATATCTGATCAACAGAGTAAATGATCAAGCATCTCTTAGACCTTAAACTGCTGTGCATTTGCTCAAAGAACTGTTAGGGGGCAGACCAACCAGTCTGCCCTGACTTTAAAGTTATAATCTTATCAAAAGAGGGCAGACAAGTGGGTCTGCCCCTACCAGTTGTTCAATCAAACATTAAGAGGGAAAATAAAATATTTGACAGCAAAATAATTAAATAGGAAAGTTTGTATCATAGGAGTATACAATGAAAAGAACAGGAACCGTATTGATGTTAATCACATTATTGTTGCCCGTAATGCTTATGTCTGTAGAATATAATTTAAATAATTATCAGGAGCCTGATAATTTTAATCATGGTTTGTATTTCCACTTGAGTAACGATGGAAGTATTTATACCAGAAATGACGTAGAAAATTCAAATCAAAATGCAGATCTTTTTGTGAACTATTTTGCCAGGCAATACAGCAGGAATAATATCCTGGATATATTTTTTACATCGGAATTAAGGTATGATAATTTATCATCTACTACAAAAGATAGTCTGCATATTGAAAGGGATGCTCCTCAATTTAATTCATATTTTATGATTGATGCTGAGCTTCGCCATTATTTGTACAATGACTGGTTTATCAATATAGAGGCATTTTGTTATGCGCATAATTCTCTTTCAGATTCAGATACAAAGAAGATAGAATATCATTCAACAGATTATAGGGAAAGTTATAGCTATAGTGAATCCGGAGTGATTGGATTAGGCTATGGGCGGGTAGAAAATGTGAGCAAAGCCTATCAAGCGAGGGAGATATTATCTGAGCTGGAGAAAGCTGGACTATTGGCAAGAGCAGTAAATAAAGAGGATATTGAAAGCCTGGCAGACCGACTGGTGCAATTGACAACTTTGCGTCTATTTAATTACCGTCTGATCAACATGGAAAAAGTGCGTCAGATAAACAGGGAGCTTATTGCGCAGGGATTATTATCAGGAGATGAAATTGAAAGCTTTGTAATCATAATGGATTTATATAATATGGGTTCAGTTTTTATTCGCAAGAGTGGCTGGGATATATATCCTGAATTCATAATTGACAACTCAGATGGTTATAGTGAAACTTGTTATGAAAAAGTGTACTCAGATACTATTTACAATGATTATACTCGAAACTCTGAATGTAATAATGGCTTAAGGTCATATCAACCGGGATTGAGTTTTCATTATTATCAGGTATTAAGCAGCAAATGGCAATTAGAAGCGAGTGGCAGTTACGGCTATTTCTGGAGTGAGGAAGATTCTAAATATACTAATATATACCATTATGAAACACACTCTGATTCCTTCTGGGAAACAAGAGAATATGATATAGAAGGCTACAGAGTGGGATTGAATTTGGAGTTAAGCTGGTATCCGGATACTCGAACTAAATTCTGGTCCAGTATTGATTATGATATTTCTGATAGCGATAATGATATTACATACCAGAACCTTGACGAAACAGATAACTACACAAAAAGTTACAGCGAGTTTGAAAGGGTTTATTATATCTCGACAGGAATTGACTATTATTTCTCACCTAAGTTGTATTTTCAATTCAAATCAACATATGGTGATGATAATGGTGGAAGTATTTTCGATTACAAGGACAGATTTACCTACAAAATGAGCGTGTTATATTATCTGTTTTAGATAAAATTGCTGATCAATAGCTTTGCTTAGTTGCCAGGCTCTGGTAGGGGCAGACCCATGTGTCTGCCCCTACCAGTTGTTCAAACAAACATTGAGATGCAAGTAAATAATGATTTGACAGTTTTATGAGCTTATAATAAAAATAAGACAAAGAAATCAATAATGGAGGATAAATGCATAGGATCATCAAAGTAGCATTAGGTATAATATTACTCATAATAATTAGTAGTTGTGATCTGGGTAAGGGAAATAGTATTGATAAAATGATTGATAAAGGTGAGTATCAAAAAGCCAGAAAGAAATTAACTGGAATTCTTGCCGTCTCTCCCCGTGATAGTGAGAGTAGTATATTGCTGGCTAAAACCTATAGAAAGGAATATTATCCCACCTGGAATATAAGAAAATATCGTTCACCTCTGGAATCAGAATGGACACTATTCCCGGCGCAGAGCATGAATGATCTGAAGCAGTATCAAGATATTGTTCATGCTCTTAATAAACGCGGGATCTGGAATGAGGATCTTGAAATAGAGAATTATTTCCTGCTAACTTATCATTATTTCCAGATGAAATATCTATTAGATAGGGATGCAGAAGAGGAATTTAAAAAGCAAATTTCCGTATTAATTAATGGTGAAGGAGAACTTGCAGATAATGCAACACTCTGGGATATATATTCTGATAATAATTACAGTATGGATTTTGATCCTGATCAGTTAAAAATATTATTTGAGAAATATCCCAATACCGAATTGGCAGGTTTAGAAGTATTAAGTAAGATTTTCGGTAAATCAGTAAGAATAGATAAACCTGAGACTTCAACTGAAATAGTGAGAATCAAATATTTTATGAGAAACTATCCAGAATTTGCCTTGTATGCAGACAGTCTTTTTATCTATAAATTTATTGATGATGAAGTGGAGAATGCCCATAATGGAAAACTCAAGGGTTCTAATATAGATCTGGAAAACTATCTGATCAAGTTACTGGCAGAAAGTATCAGTGTCAAAATCAACAGATACATTCTCAGAACACAGGCATATTTGACGATAGAATCAGGAAATATTGAAACAGGATTATCTGCCTTAAACAGGCTGGCAAATCAGGAACAGAATAGATATGATAGAGAAAAACTTGTTAGAGACTCAGGAGCACTGGCTTTCAGAAATGGGCGATATGGACTGACAATCAGCAGTTTAAGACAGATAGAAGGATTAGGGATCAAGTGGCAGAAGATGCTCTGGGAATCATATATCAAGATGGATAATGAGTATGAAGCTGATATTCTGTTTGAAAAGATCAAAGATGATCTAACGTATTCAGGTCTGGTGAGATTTAAAAAAATAAAATATAATTATAATCTGGGCAAATTGAAATTATCAGAATTAAATCTGGTACAAGGAAACAGTAGTGTTACAATTGAGGGCATAGTTACAAATTCTACTCAGAAATTATATAAAGGAATAACTGTCAGATTAAATCTATCTGATGCCAAAGGGAAGAACCTGCAATCAAAAACCCTTGAGATCTCGGAATTGTATCCAGAAACTGAGGAAAAATTCAATGAATTTATTGATTATAAGGCTAGTGATGGAGAAATTAAATATTCGGGAGAAATTACTGGTTACAAAAGTATTGAATAGATTTGAGATATTCTGAAATTCTCTGACAAAATAAAGTATTTGACCAATCTTTAGGAGTTTTGAGTTTTGTACCAAAATTAACAGGAGTGATAATGATGGAAAAAGAGAAAACTCAGTTCATAAGATTTTCATTAATCAGGATCATGCCTGTTTTGCTCCCCTGAGGGGGAATAGAATACAACCTATTTAATTAGATAAAAATACAAATACAGGAGAAATATAGATGGAATACCCATTTGAACAGATAGAGAAGAAGTGGCAGAATATCTGGCTGAAAAAGAAGATATTTAATGCCTCTAATGACATTGAGAAGGAATCTTACTACGTGTTAAGCATGTTTCCCTATCCGAGTGGAGCTTTACATATGGGGCATGTGAGTAATTATTCCATAGGTGATGCAATCACAAGATATAAACTGATGCAGGGATATAATGTGATGCAGCCTATGGGTTATGATGCCTTTGGTATGCCAGCAGAAAATTATGCTATAATGCACAATTCCCATCCCAAAATCACAACAGAAGAAAACATCAATATTATGCGTGGACAATTTAATTCCATGGGATTTGGTTTGGACTGGGATAGAGAAGTAAGCACCTGTCGTCCGGATTATTACCGCTGGGGACAGTGGTTTTTCAAAAGACTTTATGAAAAAGGACTGGCATATAAAAAGAAATCATTTGTGAACTGGTGTGAAGATTGCCAGACTGTGCTTGCCAATGAGCAGGTGGAAGATGGTAATTGCTGGCGCTGCGGGAAAGTAGTAAGGCAGAAGGAACTGGAGCAGTGGTTCTTTAAAATCACTGATTATGCGGAAGAACTGCTTGATTTCAGTGGAGTGGAAGAATGGCCGGAAAGAGTAATTACAATGCAGAAAAACTGGATAGGAAGAAGTGAAGGAACAAAAATAGATTTTAATCTGGAAGAAACAGATGAGACTTTGTCCGTGTTCACTACCCGTCCGGATACAATATTTGGCTGCACATTTATGGCATTGCCGCCGGAGCATCCGCTGGTATCCAGATGGCTGCAGGAAGATGCGAGTCAGGAGATGCGGGATTTCTGTGAAGAGGTGATGAATGAAGATAAGATCATGCGAACTGCTGAAGATACAACCAAGAAGGGTATTTACAGTGGCAGAGTCTGCATCAATCCTGTTAATGGGGAAAAAGTGCAGATCTGGATCACAAATTACGTGCTGATGGATTATGGTACCGGCGCCGTCATGGCAGTACCTGCTCATGACCAGCGAGATTTTGAATTTGCCCGGAAATATGACATTCCCATGAAGATAGTAATTCAGAATGAAGATAAAAGTCTGGTTCTGGAAGAAATGCAGGAAGCATATATAGAACCTGGAATACTGGTAAATTCAGGACAGTTTGACGGTATGGACAGCGGCGAAAGCAAGTCAGCAATTTCAGAATGGATGGCAGAAAATAAGATGGGTGATACCACGATCACTTACAGACTAAGGGATTGGGGAGTAAGTCGTCAAAGGTATTGGGGAAATCCCATACCTGTAATATATTGTGATAAATGCGGAGAAGTATTAGTCCCAGATGAAGACTTACCCATATTGCTGCCAGATAATGTTCAATTAGGTAAAACAACCAGCAATCCACTTTTGAGTGTGGATGAATGGGTTCATACAACCTGTCCCAAATGTGGAGGATCAGCTAAGCGGGAAACTGATACAATGGATACTTTCGTAGATAGCTCATGGTATTTTGCGCGTTATGCAGATTCTACCAATGATAAGATACCATTCAGCAAAAAGGCAGCAGATATGTGGCTGCCGGTGGATCAGTATATAGGCGGTATTGAGCATGCCTGTATGCATCTATTATATGCCAGATTCTTCCATAAATTTATGCGTGATATCGGGATGGTAAGTTGTGATGAGCCCTTTGCAAGATTACTCACACAGGGTATGGTGACTAAAGATGGAGCCAAAATGTCTAAGAGCAAGGGGAATGTAGTAGATCCTCAATATATCATTGATCGTTTTGGTTCTGATACAGTGAGGATGTTTATGCTATTCAGTTCACCACCTGAGAAGGATTCAGAGTGGAGTGATACTGGAGTAAAGGGTGCTTTCAGGTTTTTGAATCGTGTCTGGAGGATATTTGATGATTATCTGGATTTGATCAAAAGTGCTTCTTCAGCTTATAATGATGATAATTTATCAGAAGAAGTAAAAAAGCTGCGTTTCAGTACACACCACATGGTGTGGAAAGTCTTGCATGATATAGAAGACAGGCTGCAATTCAATACGGCTATAGCAGCCATCATGGAGCATTTGAACAATGTTTATGGTATAGGAAATCCAGATGAGCTGAATTCTGATGAACAGAGTGTGTTTGCTGAAGCCTGCATGAAAATACCTCAGGCAATGTATTGCTTTGCTCCTCATATTAGTGAGGAATTGTGGGAGTTAACCGGGAATACAAGCTTATTACATGAAGCCGGATTACCTGTATTTAATAAAGAATACCTGGTACAGGAAGAAACCACCTATGTGATCCAGATAATGGGAAAAATTCGTGGTAAGATTGTTGTACCTTCAAATACCAGTCAAGAGGAAGTAAAAAAAGCAGCCTTGGAAAATGAGAATGTTGTGAAGCATCTGGAAGGGAAGAGTATAAAGAAGATCATCGTTGTTCCTAATAAATTGGTATCAATAGTTGCTAAATAATATACCAACGGGCAAGTCTTATACCCATAAGGCTTGCCCTGATAATACCTATGAGTAAAGACTTAAGTAAAACAAGTTCATATTATTATGACCTTCCTTCAGAGCTGATAGCACAGTATCCGCTGGAAAAGAGAAGTGAATCCCGTCTGCTGGTTGTAGATAAAACTACTGGCAGAATAGAGCATCATATTTTTCAGGAAATTGGGAATTATCTGAGAGCTGGTGATGTGCTGGTAGTGAATACAACCCGAGTAATACCAGCAAGACTATTTGGTAAAAAAGATACAGGTGCGGATGTAGAGATATTTCTGCTTAATCAGCAGGAAGATCAGGTTTGGGAATGTCTTGTGAAACCAGGGCGACGCTTGAAACCCGGGGCAAAGGTGATGATAAGTGATGCACTTCAGGCAGAAGTACTTTCCTATGGGGAAGAAGGTTCCAGAATAATAAAATTCCACTATCAAGGTGATTTTTTTAAAATTTTGCAAAACGAAGGAAAAGTACCTTTACCTCCATATATAACCAGGGAAGCAACAGAAAGAGATAAACTTACCTATCAGACAGTGTATGCCGATAACCCAGGATCAGTAGCTGCACCTACAGCAGGACTGCATTTCACAAATCAGTTACTTGCTGACCTAAAACAAAAGGGCGTGATAATCACAGAGGTAGATCTAAATGTGGGGCTTGGAACATTTCGGCCAGTGAAAAATGATAGTATTAAGGACCATAATATGCATAGAGAATATTGCATTATCAGAGACTCTACTGCAAAAACAATTAATCAGGCAAAAGAAGAAGGAAGACGGATAATCAGTGTTGGAACAACATCTACCAGAACTCTGGAGAGTTTTGCTGATCACGGAATCGTATCAAGTGGATCTCACTACACAGATATATTTATCTATCCGGGTGGACGAAATATCCAGGTTATTGATGGTTTAATAACTAATTTCCATTTACCTGAATCCACTTTATTAATGCTTGTAAGTGCATTTGCCGGATATGAAAACATCATGAAAGCTTATGCAGCAGCTATTGAAAACAAATACCGTTTTTTTAGCTATGGCGATGCTATGTTGATTATCTGATATGAATAATTTCACTCATCCCTTTTTAGACCATTATCTTCATTACAATTATATTTCCAGCACAATGGAAAAAGCCGAAGAATTAGTTGAAAGCAGCAATTTCTCGGGAAACTTTCTGATTACTGCAGATAAACAGGGTAATGGAATCGGACGTAAAGGGAATTACTGGTATTCTCCATCAGGAGGGCTTTGGTTCACACTGGGGATATATGGTTTCACATTTAAATCAAACTTTACACTTTTCTGCGGATTACAGCTCTTGAAAACTCTTGAATCATTAATCAGCAATCCGTTAATGAAACTGGCGATAAAATGGCCTAATGATCTATATATGAATAATAAGAAACTGGCGGGAATAATAGTGAAATACCTTCCGAGAAGTAATTACTATCTTGCTGGAATTGGATTGAATACCAATATTGATAAATTCCCTGCCGAATTGGAATCTATTGCAACTTCATTGAAAATCGAAACCAGCAGAATCTTTAGTTCAACTGATATTATTACGGAGTTTCTAAATACTCTTAGTGCAGAGCTTCCAGAATATCTAAGTGAGTACAAATTGGATGAAAAATATTATATGAGCCATGACCTTTTAAGGGATCATCAGCTTAAAATAAGTACAGAATTTGCTGAATATTCAGGACAGTATTTAGGGATTTCTCCTGTAGGAGCAATTTTGCTTAAATTGCCCAATGGTGCTATTCAACCCTTTTATGCTGGAGAAATAACTATAACCTCTCGATAATCTAAAATTTATCTTTTAATACTATTTGTTCTGCATCCAACATACAGGATAATTCACTTAAAAGATTTTGTGCTTCATCTTTATGAATGCATTCATAACTCATTATAGAACCATTTTTGTAAATTATTTCTAAAAACCAGTTAGCCTGTGCGTGTCGTACCATCAGTCCTTTTATTTCTCCCAAACAAAGGACTAGATCCCTGTAGTAATAAAATTTTCTTTCGTTTTCCTGCATATTATACCCCCTTAGAATCTCACATTGATTACATAAGCATAATATCGATAATATATAACAACTGTCAAACGATAAATTTTTATTGATAAAGATTAAATATTTACAGATATAAACTAATATAAAATATTGTATTTGCTGATTAGCAGTAATAATATTAGTTATAAAGGTATAAAAAAAAGAGTTGAAATATGTATGATGTCATTGTAATAGGAGGAGGGGCTTCAGGATGCCTGGCAGCAGGTACATCTGCTGAGCAGGGCAAAAAAGTACTATTAATAGAAAAAAATGATCAAATAGGCAGAAAATTGCAGATAACCGGAAAGGGTAGATGCAATCTCACTAATGCTTCTGATGTTCAATCTCTTATCAGGAATTGTCCCAAAAATGGTAAGTTTCTCACAAATGCCTTTTATCAATTTACTTCTGAAGATACTATACAATTCTTCGAAAAACTGGGAGTCAAATGTAAAATTGAAAGAGGTAACAGGGTATTCCCTGAAAGTGATAAAGCAAGTGATATTGTTTCTGCACTTAATAAGTTTTTAACACTAAATCGTGTAGAAGTGATCAAAGACAAGGTCACAAATATAGCCAGAATCCATAACGAGTTCCAGATTCTGACTCATAATGAGAATATCTATAAAGCAAAGGCACTTGTCATCGCATCTGGTGGAAAAAGTTACCCTCAGACAGGTTCAACCGGAGATGGATATCGCTTTGCCGAAAAACTTGGACATACCACAAATCTTCTGAAACCCGCACTGGTTCCAATAGAAACAGCAGAAAGCTGGGTAACAGAAATGCAGGGACTTTCATTAAAAAATGTTGAGATCAAAATTATTAATAATAACCACAAAACAATTTACAAAGAATTTGGAGAAATGCTGTTTACTCATTATGGAGTAAGCGGACCGATAATTTTATCAGCTTCCTCGCATATTAAGAATTTTGAAAGTATAAAACTAATCATCGACCTTAAGCCAGCACTTGATGAAAAAGCACTTGATAAAAGATTGTTGAGAGAAATAGAGCTAAATCACAATAAACAGTACCAGAATATGCTAAAATCTTTGTTACCTCAAAAAATGATCAGTGTCATAGTGAAACTAAGCGAAATTGAACCTGACAGACCAGCCCACAGTATCAATAAAATTGAACGAAAAAGATTGATAAAGCTATTAAAAGAGATGACAATTACCTTAACAAAATTCAGACCTTTAGCAGAAGCGATCGTTACCTCCGGAGGTATCTGCGTAAATGAAATTGATCCTCATACAATGCAATCCCGTCTGGTAGAAGGTTTATATTTTGCTGGAGAGATCATTGATGTAGATGCCTATACAGGAGGATTTAATCTTCAAATAGCCTTCTCAACAGGTTTCATGGCAGGAAAGAATGCATAAATTTTGCGTCATTTATGCCATATTACTTGACGTATAATGGCACTCTTACAAAAAAATTGCCTTATCAGTATATAAGGAGAATGTTTTGGAAAAAATATTAGTAACCAGTGCTTTGATCTATGCAAATGGACCAGTGCACATAGGTCATGTAGCAGGAGCCTATCTTCCTGCAGATATCTTTGTTCGCTTTCATCGCTTGATCGGATCAAATATTATCTTTGTTTCAGGAACTGATGAACATGGGGCTCCTGTTTCTATAAAAGCAGAAAAGGAAGGGATAACGCCAAGGGAACTTGTGAACTTTTATCATGATCAGATAGAGCAAAGTTTCAAGGGGCTTAATATCAATTTTGATAATTTCTCAGGAACTGCCAGAGATTACCATCACGAACTATCCCAGAAGTTTTTCCTCAGTTTACTTGATAAGGGTTATGTTATCCAGAAATCAAGTCAGCAGTTTTATTGCGAGCATGATAAAAGATACCTTGCTGATCGTTATATTGAAGGTATCTGCCCTTTTTGTAAGACAGATGGTGCGAGAGGTGATCAGTGTGATAGTTGTGGCAAACTGATAAACTCCACTGAACTCATCGAGCCAAAGTGCAAAATCTGTGGGAATACTCCTGTTATCAAAGAGACTAATCATTGGTATCTGGAACTACCCAAATTTGAAAATATGCTTAAGGAATGGCTGGGTACAAAAACCTACTGGAAAGATAATGTTCTGAATTTCATTATGGGCTGGCTTAATGAAGGATTAATAGAAAGAGCTATTACAAGGGACATTGACTGGGGAATACCGGTTCCATTGCCAGATGCCCACGGCAAGGTTCTATACGTCTGGTTCGATGCTCCTATTGGATATATCTCTTCAACTGTGGAATGGGCAGACAAAATTGGTGTTCCTGACCGTTGGAAAGATTACTGGTTTGATCCTGATTGCAAGCTGATCCATTTCATAGGAAAAGACAATATTCCTTTTCATGCTCTGATCTGGCCATCAGTGCTAATGGAGCAGAATGAGCCCTACATACTTCCACATGATATTCCTGCTAATGAGTATCTTAATATTGCAGGCAGCAAAGTATCAACCAGTAGAAATTATGCCATTTGGGTAGATGAATATCTTAAATATTTTGATGGTGAATTACTGCGTTACGTTTTGGCTGCGAATGCTCCGGAAAGCAGAGATGCAGATTTCACCTGGCAGGATTTTCAAGCTCGCATTAATAATGAACTGGCAAATATTTTAGGTAACCTGGCAAACCGTGTGTTCACTTTCACCAAAAAATCCTTTGATGGAAAAACACAACGTCCGGATTATTTCTCTGATTCCTCTAAGACTGCTTTTGTTGAAGTTCAGAATTTAATTGATGAAATAGAATCCTGCTACAGAAATTACCGTGTACGCAAAACTACAGGCTTACTTATGGATATTGCCCGTGTCGGTAACCGCTATTTCGATGAAAGAGCTCCCTGGAAAGCAATTAAAACTGATAAAGAGCATGCAAGTGAGACTTTATATGTATGCCTGGAATTATTGCGTAAAATAACAATTGTCATGACACCCATCTTGCCTTCGAAGATGATGGAATTACGTAAAATGATGAATTTAAATGATATATTCTCCTGGCAGAATATTACTCAGGAGTTGACATCATATCAAATTGGTATTGTTGCTCCTTTATTCCTAAAGATTACTGATGAACAGATAGAAGAACAACTGAAACTGATGGAGAGTGATCAGGAAAACACTGCTATACTGGAACACAAACCTGAAATAGAGTATGATGATTTCATGAAAATGGAAATGCGGATAGTGAAAATATTAAAAGCTGAAAAGATAAAAAAGTCTAAGAAGCTTCTTAAACTTCAGGTTAAAATTGGTTCAGAAACTCGCGAGATAGTTTCAGGGATTTCCCAATATTATGCTCTGGAAGATTTGACAGGGAAAAAAGTATTGATGCTGATCAATCTTAAACCAAGAAATATAATGGGTATTTCTTCCCAGGGTATGATCCTGGCAGCAAGTGATGATAATAATAACCTCACACTTCTCACTCCTATGGCTGACATTGATGACGGTTCAGAAGTGAGTTGAAAGGAATAGATAATTAAGTAAAAAAAAAGAAGAGTCCGAGGACTCTTCTTTTTTATTTTATCTCAGTAAACTGAGTCTATTTCAAAAAATCACCTATAAGTTGTTTCAAAGTAGGCTTTCCAATCTCTTGAAGTTCGTATCCAACCTGAACAGCTGGATGCTTGATATTTATGATCCTTCTTAAATCTATTGGAGTACCAATAACTACAAGGTCACATTCAGTATCATTTATTGTGGTTTCCAGATCCTTGATCTGCTGGTCACCGTAACCCATTGCTGGGAGTAATTCACCAATCTCTGGATATTTAGCAAAAGTTGCGGCGATTTCACCTACTGCCCATGGTCTTGGATCAACTAAGTCTTCAGCACCATATTTCTCTGCTGCCACAATTCCTGCTCCATAAGTCATTTCACCATGAGTAAGAGTTGGTCCATCTTCTACTACGAGAACTTTCTTGCCTCTAATAAGTTCTGGTTTGTCAACTGTGACAGGACTTGCTGCATCTACTACGATGGCATTAGGATTTTGTTCTCTGATATTATCACGAACTATCTGTATGCCTTCTGGATCTGCAGAATCAATCTTATTGATAACTACAATGTCAGCAAGGTGAAGATTAGTTTCGCCAGGATAATAGCTCATTTCATCACCAGCTCTGTGAGGATCAGCAACAAGGATTTTCAATTCCTTATCTGATGTATAGAAGGGTGTGTCATTATTTCCACCATCCCATAAAATAATATCGGCTTCTTTTTCTGCTTCGCGAACTATCGCTTCATAATCCACGCCAGCATAGATAACTGATCCCATGGCGATATGAGGTTCATATTCTTCCATTTCTTCGATTGTGCATTTGTGCTTTTTAAGATCAGCAAGCTCAGCATAACGTTGTACTTTCTGAGCCACAAGGTCACCGTAAGGCATGGGATGACGAATAGAAACTACTTTCTTTCCCATTTCCTTAAGTACTCTCACTACTTCTCTGGTTGTCTGGCTCTTGCCACATCCTGTTCTTGTAGCACATATAGTGATGAGTGGTTTTGTAGTTTTCACACGGCTAAGTTTTGTTCCCATCATGATAAAATCTGCTCCAGCGGCATTTACCATAGCAGCATTGTGCATAACGCGTTCATAAGGAACATCACTATAGGCAAAAAGCACCTGATCGATATCATATTCTTTGATAAGATCTATAAGATCACTTTCAGGTTTGATTGGGATCCCTGCTGGATATAATTTACCTGCTAATTCAGCAGGATATTTCTTATCATCGATTCCCGGGATCTGGGTTGCTGTGAAGGCGATAACGTTATAGCTCTCGTTGTCACGGTAATAGAGATTGAAATTATGAAAATCTCTACCTGCTGCACCCATTATTAATACCTTTTTCTTCATCATACATCTCCTTATTTTGTTTTTATGATTACTTTGTGCCAACCTTAAAACCCCCTTTTTAAAGTCAAGTAATAAGATTACCAGTAATATACCCTATTAATTTCTTCAGTAAAATTTTAACCGTAACCAGAAATTGATATAACCATATCACAATTTATGCTACCTTATTTCCTTAACTATATAATATTATAATTATTAATTGGCTTCAACCTGATATTTGCCGGAACAATAAAGAATTATCTAACAAAATAATGTCAGTACGTGCTTGTTGTTCAACTATAGCTGCATTACCTATTAACAGTTGACACAAAGTTAGACATATAAAACTTCGACTCAAAGAAAAATATTATGGAGGTTTTTTATGAGCAATGGACAAACTCAAGCAGATAAGCAATTATCTGAAGAGCATTTAAAAGACAATCTGGCTCGGATCAAGCATAAGATAGTTGTCATCAGTGGAAAAGGCGGTGTGGGGAAGAGCACTGTTTCAGTAAATCTTGCCTACGGATTGGCATTACAGGGTAAGAAAGTTGGAATTCTGGATGTAGATATCCATGGTCCATCAATAGCTAAAATGCTGGGTATTGAGAATAAAAAACTGGAAGTCAGTGAAGACGGTGTAAGAGCAAAACCGATCAGAATAGTAAATAACCTATATGCTATCACCTTAGCCAGCATGCTGCAGAATCCTGATGATCCTGTGATTTGGAGAGGACCACTTAAAATAGGTGCTATTAAACAATTTTTATCTGATATAAACTGGCCTGATCTTGACTTTTTGATAGTGGATTGTCCTCCTGGAACAGGAGATGAACCACTTTCAGCAATTCAAACAATAGGTGCAATGGATGGTGCAATTATAGTGTCTACCCCTCAGGATGTGGCACTTTTGGATGCCAGAAAATCAATTCGCTTTGCTGAGATGCTCAAAGTGCCTGTACTGGGACTTATTGAGAATATGGCCTCTTTTAAATGTCCACATTGTGATGAAATGATCGATATTTTTGCTGGTACTGGTGTAAAGAAAGCAGCAGAAGATTTTAAGGTGAGAATATTGGGAAGTATCCCTATAGATCCTAATATAGTAGTTACAGGTGATGAAGGCAGACCATACATTTATGATTACGGGAAGCTGGATGCAGCTAAGGTCATGCAGGAAATCACTAAGAAAATATTAGAAATAATTAAATAATCATTATATGAGAAGTCTCATCAACTGGTGGGACTTTCTCTTCTTTTACCTGCCAGCATACCGCAGGCAGCATTAATATCCTGACCTCTACTATTCCGTAATGTTATTGGTACTGCAGATAATTTATACATAATATTCATAAAGTTATTTACTTCTTTTTCTGAGGGTTTATTCCAATCTAAACCAGGGATAGGATTCCAGGGTATTAGGTTTATCTTACTGGATATATCACCAGTGAATTTTCTCAATGCTTTCTGGTCTTTGATATCCATATTAAATCCCGGAATCAAAACATATTCAAAGGTGATCCTGAAATGACTGGTTTTAGTAAATTGCTGCAGAGCGGGCTTTAATTCTGATAAGGGATATTTAACATTTATCGGCATTATCTCAGATCTTTTATCATCTATAGCTGAATTTAATGAAACTGCCAATTTAACTTTTAATCCAGTCTCTGACAATTGCTTGATCCCAGGTATTATTCCGCAGGTGGATACCGTGATCCTTCTGGGACTAAGGGAAAAGCATTGATCATTTTGCAATATTCTGATTGCTTTAATTACGCTTTCCAGATTATCCAGAGGTTCGCCCATTCCCATGAAAACAATATTTGTAATTTTTGATTCACCTGCCAGCTGACGGGCAAGATATACCTGACCTGTTATTTCTTCCACACTTAGGTTTCGTATTAATCCTAAACGGCTGGTTGAACAAAATATACATCCTCGCTTGCAACCGGCTTGAGAAGATATGCATAGAGTGAGTTTATCTTCAGCAGGGATCAAAACCATTTCGATATAATTATCATCAATCAGTTTTAGAAGGTATTTTCGGGTACCATCATCAGAGTGAGAAATTTTATCTACAAAAGGAACATAAGTTGTGAAATGATCATTGAAAGTCTGGATCGTATTCTTTGCGAAATTGCTCATTTTAGTAAAATCAAGAATATTCTGTTGATATATCCAATTCATAAGCTGTTTTGATCTATATTTCTTTTCTCCCAGTTCAGAAATTGCGTCTTCCAATTCAGCCGGGAGTAATGACAAGATAGAAGTTTTAGGCATCAGTCTTGTTTTCTTCATTCTCCATATTGATCAGTTTTTTATATTGATCAAAAGTCAATATCTCCATATCTTCATCAGGAGGTTTCAAGTAGATCTGATCATTATAATAGTCATTTTTTACCACAACACACATTCTGCCATTGCGTTTTAGATGTTCACCAACCACTGGAAATTCTTCGATTTTCTTTAGATAAAAGTCTTCTTCATAATGAAGACAACAGAGCAATCTGCCACAGGGACCAGAAATCTTACTTAAATTACCTATTAGATTCTGATCTTTTGCCATTTGAATGCTTACCTGGTTGAATTTCTTCAGAAATGAAACACAGCAATATTGGCAGCCACACATTCCAAAGCCACCATATCGCTTTGCATCTTCTCTGCCAGAGGTTTGATGAAGCTCGATCCTGGTGCGAAATTCTGTTGCCAGCTCACGCACAAAGTCTCTAAAATCTACTCTGCCATCAGCAGAAAAAAAGAAGGTTAATTTATTACCGTCAAATTGATATACAGTATCCAGCAATTTCATTTCAAAGGGATACTTGGTCATCAATTTCAGGAATTTTGCTTGTGCTTCCTTTTCTTTTTCTTCTATGTGGTGGATTTGTTCAAGATCTTTATCAGTTGCTATTCTGGTAATGGGATTTATCTCATTATTTTTACTTCTCTCTTCAAGTTCCTGTCCAGTATAGGCACAATTAATTATTCTACCAATATCTTCTCCGCGTTCAACGCGACAAATCACTCGCTGATCTGGTTCTAATTCCAGATTCAATTTATTCTCAAAATATCCTGTCCGTTGAGACCGGAAAATTATTTCCACAAACTCCTGCATCAATATCTCCGATAACTCTCTTTAATAAAAGAGGTTATATTATTTTATTATTATTGTCAGACTCCAGATGTTCCAGTTTCATGTAAAGCTCTTTTTCTGACTCGCTCAAACTTAATCCTCGGCGCTGCTTAACCATTGAGACTGTTTCAAAAAATTTGTCCTTCTGGTAGCCATATAATTTACCAGATTCTCCCCAACGGAGATTAGGAATAAAATCTTTTACCATTGTTTCTCCATAAATATTGCAGCCAAAACCAATGACCGAACCAGAATTTATCGTACTATTTATTCCGATCTTGCAATGATCACCTATCAGGCACCCCAGGAAGTGCATACCAGTTTCAATCTTTTCTTCATGATGAATGCTATGTACTTTTATTGGTTTATAATTATTTTTAAGATCACTATTGCTGGTGCCAGCCCCCAAATTTACCCATTCTCCCAGGTAACTGTGCCCCAGAAATCCGCTATGCTGTTTATTTGTAAATCCCTGGATGATACAACCTTCAACTTCACCCCCGATTTTACAAACTGGACCAATAGAAGTGTTCTCATAGATAGTAGCTCCCGCTTTGATAATGCTTTTTTTACCGATATATACTGGCCCTGTTATTACAGCATTAGGCATTATTAAGCTACCTTCATCGATTACTACAGGTCCTTCTGAACCATCTATCACAACTCCTGGCTTAATAGTTACTCCTTCACCAATCCAGACGTTATAGGGATTTAATATTGTTACACCTATTTCCGTTTCAAAATTATTATCTTTGTCATTGAAAACCATTTCAAAGTCTTGACTGATGT
>Ga0207996_1000183_pt1 | contig 57557 bp, 63 predicted proteins | sample AntAceMetag02UKG_FD_184773 | JGI IMG/M metagenome (GOLD analysis project Ga0207996, IMG submission 184773) | Saline lake microbial communities from Ace Lake, Antarctica - Antarctic Ace Lake Metagenome 02UKG (SPAdes) (version 2) | ecosystem: Environmental > Aquatic > Non-marine Saline and...
TATATATTAAAGTTAATCAAGCTGGAAAGGAGGTGGTGGAGAGCTTGAATTGTCACGGCGTTTCTACATGTAAAGTAAAAACGCAAAAAAAGTTGAAAAGATCAACTTTTAATAACTAAACTATAACCAATATTATTTCTAAATCAAAAGGAGGTGTAGTATGGAAGGTTATTGTGTGAAGTGCAAGGCTAAGAAAGAAATGAAAGATGCCAAGGAAGTTACGATGAAGAATGGCAGAAAAGCGATGAAAGGTGTTTGTCCAAGCTGCGGTACTGGTATGTATCGGATAATGGGTAAAAAATAATTATCTGTCTTTTGTTTTATGTGTCGCAGACGAGATCTTTTTAGATTTTGTCTGCGACATTTTTATTTCTATTGAATTAGGTTGTAGAGAATATATAATTGAATACAGATGACTAATTTATATTCTTCTCTTTTATTTATTCCAGGCTGGGGAATTAACGGAAGTATCTGGAAACATCAGATAAAGTATTTCAGTCAACACTACAGGACTGTTGCTGTGTCTCTTGAGGGAGATTCCATTAGAGAGCATACAGAACATTTGCTTGGGATTATAAAAAAATCTAAGTCAAACAGCGTTAATCTTGTTGGATGGTCAATGGGCGGCATGATTGCTATAAATTTCGTATCTCAACACCCTGAATATGTGAAAAAACTTACTCTGGTGAGCACTCCTGCAAAATTTGTTGCTACAGAAGATTATAATGCAGGAGTATCACAGACTGTTATGGAAAATTTTATCGAAAAATTCAGAAAATCGCCCGTGAGAATGTTAGCAAATTTTGCAAGTCTTATCTTGAAAAATGCAGATTTCAAGAAAGAAGATTTGAGTTTGATAAAGCAATCGTCAAATATATCCAATAAGGATAAAGCGCTCGGGAATCTATTATTGCTCAGAGATTGCGACCTGAGAGACAAATTACACTCCATAACAGTTCCTACTCTTATAATGCATGGAAAAGGGGATATGGTGTGTCCTTATGCCTGCGCAGATTATTTGCATAGTAAAATAAAAAATTCTGTTCTTCATACGTTTGAGTGCACAGGACATATTCCATTTGTAACGAAACATGAGAAGTTTAATAATTTATTAGATGGATTTCTGAGAGATTATGAATTTTAAACAGTGTACGAAGTCCTCATTTTCAAAAAGTGCCTCAAATTATGACAATATAGCCGAACTGCAGTTTAAAATTGCGGACATACTGGGCTCAATGATGAACAAGTCTAAACGCGCTTTGAGGATACTTGATACGGGAACAGGAACAGGTTATCTTGTCAATAAGCTTGAGAACATATTCCCAACCGCAAAAATATATGCTGTTGATATCGCCTTTGGAATGATCAAAATATCCTCAGCAAAAAAAAGTATTAACAGAACTAGTTTCGCGCAGGCAGATGCGGAATTTTTACCGTACAAGAATAATACGTTCGACATACTAATTTCAAATTCTGCATACCAGTGGATGGAAAACCATTCCAGAGGGATAGATGAATTATATCGAGTTATAAAACCCAGCGGAAAATTCCTTTTTTCAATGTTTGGAGGAAAGACGTTGTGCGAACTTGGTGATTCCTTTACCGAGGCACATAATACTTTGGGTACACAACCGAGTTCTCATTGCCTTGATTTTGTTGATGAAAGAAAACTTATTAATCTTCTTAATAAATTTAAAGTCATCCGTGTGCGAAAAATCACAGAAAGAATATATTATGATAGTGTTATAAATCTATTAACATATCTTAGGTCTATAGGGTCGCACAATCACCTGCATAGCTCAAATAATGGATTAGGTAATAAAAGACTAATTGACAAAATGGAAAAGGTGTATATTGAAAAATATTCCATGGATAATAAGATTTTTGCAACTTATGACATACTGGTCGCACAAGGACAAAAATGAGAAAAGGCGTTTTTATTACAGGTACTGATACTAACGTTGGGAAAACTATTATAGCTGGGGGATTGGCTCGGCTACTTCGTAGCATGGGGATAAATGTGGGTGTTATGAAGCCTGTTGAGACAGGCGGAGAATATAAAAAAGATAAACTTGTCGGTAAGGATACTGAACATCTGATCAGAATGAGTGAAATCATCGGCGACACTTATAATCATATCAATCCCTATATACTACAACGTCCTTTAGCTCCGTATGTTGCTGCAAAACTTGAAGGAAAGAGAATATATAAGAAAAAAATACTTGCCTCTTTTAGAAATTTAATGGACAAATATAATTTTTTAATAGTTGAAGGATGCGGCGGATTTCTTGTGCCAATAACATCCAATTGCATGGTTTCTGATCTTGCCAGAGATATGAAACTTCCCGTTATAATTGTTGCAAAAGCGGGGTTGGGAAGCATTAATCATACTCTCTTGACTTTAGATCATGCGCGAAGATCGGGAATTAAGGTAATAGGCGTTATTATAAATAAAACCAGCAGGAATATTCAGATGTCTGAGGAAACAAATCCTCAGGTTATAAAAACATTTGGCAAGGTGCCGATACTTGGTATAATACCATATACTTCTGAACGAAAAAACATGGATAGCGTTGTTAATAAATATGTGGACATTGAGAAGATTTTATACAATAATACTCGGAACATTATGAGGAGAAAATAATGAAAGTTATAGCAATTGCAAAAAATACCTTTAAAGAAGCATTAAGAGGAAAGATGTTTAACATTATGTTGGTCTTTGCTCTGGTCACTATTGGAAGCACAAAGATGTTTTCATTTTTTACTCCGCGTGAAGAGATGAAAATGATTAAAGATATGGGCTTTTTCTTCATAGTATTCTTCGGCTTGCTTATTGCAATCTTTCTAGGCGCAAAAATGATCACCGAAGAGTTGGAAAAAAAGACAATATATACTGTGCTTTCCAAACCTGTTCATAGATATGAGCTTATTTTAGGAAAACTAGTCGGCACAATGTTTGCGCTATTTATTAATCTCTGTTTTATGAGTATTGTTTTTTTAGTGGTGCTTTATCTCAAAGAACGCGCGCTGAATTTTGAAATATTCAAATCTATGTTTCTAATCTTTGTCAGTTTATCCCTGATTAGTTCTATTGCTATTATGTTTTCAACATTTGCCACTACCACAATAAGCGTAACCTTAACGATATTTCTCTACATCGTAGGAAACATATTTGAATATCTTAAACACCTGGCGTCAAAAGGCAGCGCTATATTGAAATTTATACTTGATGGAGCATATTACCTTTTCCCTAATTTCACTAATTTCAACATAAATCGAGATGTTATTCATGGCACTGCGGTGTCGGGCATGCACATGCTTAAAGTTACTGCTTATGGATTAAATTATATAATAATATTTACGCTTCTTGCCGTATTGTTTTTTAGGAAAAGGGAAGTATGATGCTCAGGCACAAAAAGATATATTTTGTATTTCTTTTTATTATTTTGGTATTGCTGGTTATGGTCGTACCTTTACAACGTAGCATAGATAAGAATTTGGATAAGATGCATCCGGAAAGAAAACTAGTTACTGCTCCGGCGGGAGAATTCTTGGGACAATTTTTGTTTGGTTTCAAAGATATTGTTGTAGATTTAATGTGGATTAGAATGGATTACTACTGGGATCATCAACAGCAGGAAAAGATGATTCCCCTTTACAGAGTTATTACAAAACTTGACCCACGCTTTCTTGATGCATGGACTTTATGGGCATGGCATATCGGATATAATCTAAGCGCAACTGTAAAGGATCCTGAAATAAAAGAAAAATGTTATTGGGCAGACATCAATATATTAAAGGAAGGTATAAAATTCAATCAAGATAAGTACGATCTGTTCTTTGAGTGCGGGTGGGTTTATTACCATAAGTTGAAATTGTTTGCGGAAGCCGCTAAATACTTTACATTGGCTGGACAGGCTGGAGAGGCTAAGGATCGTCCAATGTATGTTCCTCACATTCTTGCGCACAGCTACGCCAAGCAGCATAACTGGCAGAAGTCTTTAGAAATATGGGAATCTGTCAAGAAAAAAAACGATGAGAATGCGTCGCAATCTGAAGTTGTTGAAAGGCACATAAGGAAGATGAAAAAACATATTAAAATGGAACAAATGGGCGAAACAGTTAAGGATGATATGTACCCATGAAAAAGCTAGATAGAACAGATTTTATTATTATTGTAATTGTGGTTTTTCTTTTGGGAATGATGGCAGTGCCTCGCTATATTAAGGATCAGGTGGATAATGATAGGGAGATGTGCCTGACTAATATGAGGAAAATTTCTTTTGCGAAGCAAAAGTGGGCAGCTGACAACAATAGAGAAAAGGGAGCTAGTTGCACTATGGAAGATCTGGTACCTGAATATCTTCCTGAAAAGTTGCAATGTCCATCAGGCACTAAAGATTATATTGTTAACACTATAGATGATAACCCTGTCTGCCAGAATCAACTGGATGGCAAGACAAAAGGGCATATTTTGCCTGTATATAAAAAACCGTTTTAAAAATTGGTAATGGAGGAAAAGATGAGTAAGATTTTTCAGTCCGTTTTTAACTTGTTTTCAAATGATATGGGAATAGATCTTGGAACGTCTACTACCCTTATATACGCAAAGGGAAAAGGCATTGTTCTTTCCGAGCCATCGGTTGTTGCTATAAGGGGCAATACAAACAAAGTGCTGGCTGTTGGAAATGACGCAAAAAAAATGCTCGGAAGAACACCTGGCGATATTTCTGCAATAAGACCTTTAAAGGATGGAGTCATTGCGGATTTCGAGGTGGTGGAAATAATGTTAAGGCATTTTATAACAAAAATTCATAATAGAAGAATCTTTGTAAGCCCAAGAGTAGTTATTGCTATTCCATCAGGTATAACGGCTGTAGAAAGAAGGGCTGTGGAGGATGCTGCTATGCATGCAGGAGCAAAGGAGGTTTATTTGATCGGAGAGCCAATGGCAGCAGCCGTAGGCGCGGGACTTCCTGTTCAGGATCCAGCTGCAAGCATGATTGTAGATATAGGGGGCGGAACTACAGAGGTTGCAGTTATATCTCTTGTCGGCAGTGTTTATGGACGAACAATCCGTATTGCCGGCGATGAAATGGATGAGGCTGTCATAGCTTACATAAAGAAAGCATATAATGTTATTGTCGGGGAACGCACAGCAGAGGATATAAAAATAAAAATAGGCTCAGCGTTTCCAGCAGAAAAAGAAGAAAAAATACAGGTAAAAGGAAGAGATTTGATTGCAGGATTACCAAAGACTGTATCAGTGTCGTCCGAGGAAATAAGAGAAGCACTGAGTGAGCCTGTAGCTGCAATTGTTGAAGCTGTTAAAGCCACTCTTGATAGAACGCCGCCAGAGTTATCAGCAGATCTGGTTGACAGGGGCATAATATTGGCAGGAGGCGGAGCGCTTCTTAGGGGGCTGGATAAATTACTTATTAAAGAAACTGGACTTCCTACTAATATAGCAGAAGATCCTTTAACTGCTGTCGTAAGAGGCGCTGGCAAGATATTGGAAGAGTTGGATTTTTATAAGGATGCTTTGATACGCTCTGAATACAGAACATAATGAAACGTGTTCTAGTTCCTGTTATTATTCTATGCGCCTGCATTATTATACTTACCGTCAGTCATAATTATTCACAAGATAATGTAAGATCGGTATTTTTAAATCTCTTATATCCATTTCAGAAATTAACGAACTCTGCATATAAATCTGGCGTAAATCTAAAGAGAGCTATTTTCTCTGTAAGGGAAATGCGTTCTCAAGAGAATGCTCTAGAAAAGGAGATTGAAAGCCTATCTATAGAAATAAGCCTATTAAGATCTTTACATACAGAGAATAAGAAATTAAGAGAACTTTTAGAGATTAAGAAGAAATATAATTATCAGATTATTTTTGCAGAGATTATTGCAGGAGATATAACAGGTTTGTATGATTCAGTAATAATTGACAAAGGGGGGAATGATAATATTGAGAAGAATTTGCCTGTTATGACAGCGCGAGGCATTGTCGGAATAACACAAGATGTAGGAGCGCACTCAACCAGGGTTATAACCATTCTAAATCCAAATTGCAAGCTAGGTGTGTCTGTTGGTAAAAATTCCGCAAGAGGCGTTATGCAAGGCAAAGAAGAGTATTGCGTTATAAAATATATTGGTGTGGAGAAGAACCTGGAAATAGGAGATGAAGTATATTCTTCTGGCGGAGGTGGAATATATCCTGAAGGAATAAAAGTTGGCGAAGTTTTCAGAATAGATAAAAAATCGCATGATATTTTTCAGATTGTATATGTCCTTCCCTACACAAATATTCAAACACTGGACAAAGTTGCAGTAATTAAAGACAAATAATGAAACTGCTTATCTGGCTCTTTCTAGCCCTATTTTCAATCGTTTTTCAAACATCGGTTTTTGATAAATTAGAGATTTTTGGCGCAAAACCGGATCTATTGTTGATTCTGATAGTCTATGCCAATTTAGATAAAAAGATATACAAAGGATTAGGCGTTGCATTAATTGGAGGTATTTTTGCCGATGGATTTTCAGGCGCTATTTTTGGGATACAGCTTATTTGCAAACAAGTTGATGCATTCGTTACACAATTTTTATCAAGAAGATTGTTTGTCGATGAGAAACTGGTAAAATTTTTAATAATAGCGATAGTTAGTCTTGCGGACAGAGTAATATTATATTCAACATCCATCTTACTGAATCAAAATATGAACACATTGTTATACTTGGCAAAAAACACAGTGGTTGTTATTCTATACAACGTAATAGTCAGCATTGTTCTTTTCAAGGTTTTTGATTATGTTTTTGCATTGGGAGATAGAATCCATAAAACATGTTATACAATAAAAAAGAAATTGTAAGGAAAAAAGGAATACTTATTTGACAAATTTCTTATAGTATGTTATAGTTCAGATGGAGGTGAAAGATATGTTATGCAAGAGAACAGTGAAGAATCAGATTACATTGCCAAAAAAAATTATGGATAATTTTGGTAATGTCAGGTATTTTGAGGCAGAGGCAAAGGTTAACAAGATTATTCTTATCCCTGTCAAGATAACCCCAGCTAAAGAATTAAATTTGCCAAATATTCGCAAAAAAATACTATCTCTGGGAATGACTGAAAAAGATATAGAAAAAGCAATTGTTTGGACAAGAAAAAGTGGAACCTGAGCGAGTAGTAATTGACACCAATGTGGTTGTATCCGCCTTACTTTTCGGAGGCGAAATAAATAAAATAGTTTCCTTATGGCAGAAAAAAAGGATCGTACTGCTCGCTTCAAAAGAAATAATGGAAGAGTATATTAAGGTTCTATCATATCCGAAATTTAATCTTGCAAAAGAAGAAATAGAATATATTGTAAAACAGGAGATACTTCCTTTCATTGAACCTGTTAATGTGAGTACACAAATAAATGTTATTAGGGATGACCCATCCGACAATAAGTTTATTTCTTTAGCGGTGGATGGACATGCGCAATACGTTGTAAGCGGCGACAAACATCTGCTGAAATTAAAAAATTATCAAAAAGTTAAAATAGTTACAGCTAAACAATTTCTAGAGAAGCATAACTATGCATAACGTCATAAATAATTGCGTATATTTGTAGGGGCACAATATTTTGTGCCCCTACTTCTGCGTCCCGAACGCTTTCACATAATTTGTCTTGTAATAACAGTATCTATAAAACATGTTATACAATAAAAAAGAAACTGCAAACGTAAAGAAAAGAATAAAAAGCCTTGCTTGGATATTACTGGTGGGGTTTTTGGTTATTATCTTTCGCCTATGGTATCTGCAGCTCATAAAGGGAAAACAGTTCAAAGATAAAGCAATGTCCAACAGAATACGTTTGATTCATCTTAACGCTCCAAGAGGCTGTATATATGATAGAGATAAAAATCTCCTTGTTGAAAATGTCAGTTCTTTTAACGTGTTAGCAGTCCCAAATGAGATAAAAGACATAAATGCAACAGCCAAATTACTGAGCGAAATTCTTGAAATAAAACAGAGTTTTATAATGAGAAAACTCTACGATTTAAACTCTAATGAGTACTCTGGTATAAAACTTGCATCAAATATTAGTTTAGAGAAAGTAATATTGATTGAAGAGAGAAGTTCCCTTCTCCCAGGAATATTTATTCAGATAGAGCCTCGGCGAAAATATATATTGGGAGAAAGTGCAGCGCATATAACAGGACATGTTAGGCAAATTAGAAAGGGAGAGCTTGAAAAGAGACAGTATCATATATTTCAATACAATGAATTTAAGGGAGAAGGAGGCGTTGAGGAAGCCTTTGATAATTTACTGAAGGGATCTGATGGAGGAAAACAGATTGAGGTTAATTCTAGAGGGGAACAAGTAGCATTACTTGTAGAAAAAAAGCCGGAAATAGGCAGTAATATTATCCTTACAATTGATAAGCAACTGCAAGAATTTGCAAGCAAATTATTAAAAGATAAAACAGGAACGATAATTGTTATGAATCCTCAAAATGGAGATATGCTTGCAATGGCAAGCAGCCCTTCCTATGACCCTGGTATTTTTAATCCCCCTGTTTTGCAAACAGATTTAGACGTTTTAGGAGAAAAAGATGCTCCTTTATTTAACAGAACTATTTCTGCTTTATACGCTCCAGGCTCGATATTTAAAATAGTTATGGCCGGCGCAGGGTTGAAGTATAATATTGTGACCTACAGTCAAGAACTAGAGTGTAAAGGTCACTTGAAAATTGGGAAAGGAATATTTTATTGCTGGAATAGAGCAGGACATGGAAGTATGAACATGTTTGACGCTATAAGAGATTCATGCGATGTTTATTTTTATAAACTGGGACTAAAGCTGGGAGTTAATAGGATTACAGATTTTGCGGATAAATGCGGATTCGGCAAACTTACAGGCATCAAGCTCCCCGGAGAAAAATCGGGACTCCTGCCAGTTAAAAGTTGGAGAAAAAAGAGGGATTGGTATGATGGAGATACAGCGCTCTTATCAATAGGTCAGTCCTATCTCCTAGTAACTCCTATTCAGCTAGTAAGTCTAATTAGCGCAGTAGCAAATGATGGGATTATATGTAGACCCAGAATTCTCTTGCAGACACCGCCTGAGCAAATAGGTAAGTTGCCATGCAGCAAGAAGACAATAAGACAGATTAAAAAAGCTCTTTGCGAGGTTGTGAGTAATAAAGGAACTGGTAAATTTGCACAGATTAAGGGATTGGAAATTGCAGGCAAAACAAGCACAGTGCAGGTAGTAAAAATGAAGAATATCAGTAAATATAGAGATATTCCGTATAAATTCAGGGATCATGCTATGTTTGTTGCTTTTGCTCCTGTAAAAAATCCACAGATTGCTCTCGTAGTTATTATTGAACATGGCGGAGAAGGAGGGAAAGTGGCTGCTCCTATTGCAAAACGGATATTTAAATGGTATATAAAAAACAGATTGAATAAATCATAAGGAGAGACTCATGTCAATTAATTTTGAATCCATGGACAAAATAGCAGAAGGAAAGACAAAGATAATCTATAGAAATCCCGAAGATAAAAAGACAGTTTATATGGTCTTCAAAGATGATATAACAGCAGGTGATGGGGTAAAACATGATGTAATTGAGGGCAAGGCTTTAGTTGACTGGAAAACCAATAGAGATACATTTGAACTTCTTAATAGAAAAGGAGTTAGAACTCATTATATATCAAGCCCTGAAGAGAAAGTAGCTCTTGTAAGAAAACTTGATAGAAAAATTAATCTTGAGGTTGTATCAAGAAGAGTTGCCGCAGGCTCTATTCTGAAATGGAGCAATACCGTTGAGGGACAAAGATATGATCCTGTGGTTACACAATTTCACTATAAGGATGATCCATTACATGATCCAATGCTTGATGATTCCTATATTGACTATATTATAAAGGCGAAGAATGGTTCTGAGTACTCTGTGATGAAAACAATTAATGAACAGGCTTTTGGATATCTTGAAGCGGCTTTTGCACATTTTGATGTTCAGTTAGTAGATATCAAGTTGGAATATGGCATTATTGACGAAGAGGTGTATCTCATAGATGAGGTTTCAGGAGGCTCTTTTCGGCTGTGGCCATACGCACATAAAAACCCTAATCTTAATCAAGATAATGTATTGAGAGAGCTTAATCCGGATGGTCGACTTGACAAGGATACATACAGAATGGGGCAAAGCACAGATATGGTTAAAAACAAGTTTGCAGAAATAGCCGATATAACCGCAGGGTTTAAGAACATAGAATAATAGGGGGCGAAAATGGCTATCTTATATGGCAAAGAAATAGATAAAAAAACATTGTTAAAAAGAGTTGGAAGTATTTCGCAAGTTGCCAGCATAAAAAGATATACGCTTTTAGAAGGAAGAGAAAAGGATGTGGAAGCCGCTGATATTAGAACAGGTTCGGGGTTTTCTTTTACAGTTCTTCCCTCAAGGGGTATGGATATCTCTTTTGCGCAGTATAATGGTAAGCCCTTGTGCTGGAGATCGCAGACAGGTAATGTAGCGCCGACATATTATGAACCGGAAGAATTTGAATGGCTGAGAAGTTTTTATGGAGGATTGCTCGTCACATGTGGACTGACTCAGGTAGGTATGCCTTGCGTAGATAATGGTGAAAAGCTGGGACTGCATGGAAGAATATCAAACATACCGGCTACTGACGTTTCCACTCAATCTGAATGGAAAGACGATGATTATGTCATGAAGATAAAAGGGAAAATCACACAGGCTAAAGTTTTTGGGGAAAATATCTGTTTAACTAGAGAAATTACAGCAAGATTGGGTGAAAACAGATTGTTTGTTCACGACGTGGTGGAGAATTTAGGATTTGAAGATGTCCCCCATATGATACTGTATCACATTAACGGAGGATATCCGGCAGTTGACGAAGGTTCAAGTCTAATCGCTCGAATAAATAACGTCTCTCCAAGAGATGATGAAGCGAAAATAGAGCAGAAAAAATATAATCAATTCAGCGAACCAACACACGGGTTCAAGGAACGAGTATATTATCTTGACATGGCTGAGGATAAGGACGGATTTGTGACAGCAGGACTTGTAAATAAAACATGTGATAATGGAGAAGGATTCGGTTTCTACATTAAATATCTCAAGAGAGAGCTACCACGATTTGTTGAGTGGAAAATGAATGGTGAAGGAACATACGTGGTGGGCATAGAGCCTGCAAATTGCAGAGTGGGAGGCAGAACAAAAGAAAGAGAAGCAAACGCACTCCCGTTCATAGCGCCCGGGGAGAAAAAAGAATATCATCTGGAAATAGGTGTCCTCTCAGATAGAGAAAGTATAGAGAAATATGAAGAGCAAATGCGCTGATTTGCATATTCACACTACTGCCTCAGACGGAACCTTTTCGCCGAGAAGAGTGGTGCAGGAAGCAATCAAAAAAGGCATACACGCAATAGCAATAACGGATCATGATACTGTTCAAGGCATTCCTGAAACAATCCAGGCTGGCAAGGATATGAATGTTGAAGTTATTCCCGGAGTAGAATTAGCTACAGATGAGGGAGGCGTAGAAGTGCATATTCTGGGACTATTTATAGATTGGGAAAATAAAACTTTACAAGACATACTCAAACACCTGTCTGCACAAAGAATTAGCCGAATGAAGAAAATGATATCCAAATTAGCTCAATTTGGAATGAATATAAAATTTGAGGAGGTTTCAGAACTGGCAAAAGGAGGAATAATAGGAAGACTTCATCTTGCACAAGTTATGAAAAAGAAGGGATACGTAGAATATATTGCAAAAGCCTTTAATAAGTACATAGGAGACAGAAAAGCCTGTTACGTCCAAAGATATAAATTGAGTTCAGAAGAGACCATTTCATTAATACATCGCGTAGGAGGTATCTCTATAATTGCACATCCAATGCTACTGCACAGGGATGATATTATAATAGACCTCATAAAAAAAGGATTGGACGGTATAGAAGCATTTTATCATCACCAGACAAAAGAAACTGCTGAACATTATGAAAAACTGGCAAAAGACTATGGGCTTTTGGTCACAGGAGGTTCCGATTGCCATGGAGATGCGAAAGATCAAGTTTTAATGGGGAGCGTTAAAATCCCTTATGAATATGTTGAAAGATTAAAAGAGTACAAGAATATTCATCGTTAGACACGATCAGACCTCAATTAACGATACATCTCACTTGTTTTTAGATTTTGCCAGATAATCGTTAATCGCTGATTTGAGTGCTTCCTCTGCCAAAACCGAACAATGCATCTTTATATGTGGAAGCCCACCCAAAGCTTCTACTACTGCTTGATTTGATATCTTAAGCGCTTCGTCTATGGTTTTCCCTTTAACTAGTTCAGTAACCATGCTGCTTGTAGCTATAGCTGCGCCGCAGCCAAAGGTTTTAAATTTAGCATCTACAATAATATTATTTTCTACCTTAATATACATCTCCATAATATCCCCACAAACAGGATTCCCTACGTGTCCAACGCCATCCGGATTTTTTATTTCACCTACATTTCGTGGATTTTTGAAATGCTCCATCACTTTTTCACTGTACTTTTTCACTATTCTTTTATCTCTGAGGTTGATGTGGATGCGCTAACTATAAATCCCCTGCTTCCGACAAGTGTCCCGTCACAGTAGAATTGCACATCGTATTTTCCAGGTTTATCAAATTTTAAATTTCTAACACTAAAATTTAATTCAAGAGTTTGAAGTGGGTTTTGCAATGGAACATCACCATTTGTTTTGAAAATTATATTATTATCGCTCTCATTTACGAAACGCAATTCTCCTTTATATTTTTTATGTCCGTTTGTTAAACTCACGTACACATGTAAAGAAGAATGGGTTGCAGGAAATGACGAGGACTGTATACGATTAAAAAGCCCTATCAATGACATTTTTCTGCTAACTTCATCTCTAATAATATCATCACATATGCTTATTGCTAATACGATGGGCTTCATTTCTGAACCTTTTTCCTAACTTGGTAGCGGGGATAGGATTTGAACCTATGACCTTTGGGTTATGAGCCCAACGAGCTACCAGACTGCTCCACCCCGCGATATTCTACATGTTGCCCAGCAAGGACTCGAACCTTGAACCTCAGTACCAAAAACTGATGTGTTACCATTACACTACCGGGCAATTAAATTACTATTATTAATTTTTTATTCGGTTTTCTCTGCTTGATCAGCATTAGGTTCTATCTCTATTGGCTGCTCAGAAGCAACTTCAGATTGTTCAGCACCGGACTCAACGGCTATAGGCGGTTCAACCACAGGTTTAATCTCAGGTTTAATCTCAGGTTTAATTTCTGGCAGTGCTGCTCTTTCTGCCTCATAAACTTCTAATACCTTTTTTTGTAGATAATCTCTTGCTTCCGAGGTTATTGGATGCGCCACATCTCTATGCTCATCTACTCTATCCTCCCCTTCTCTCCTCGGAACACTCTGGAATTCTAAAGCCTTGCCGCACTGGTTACAAAACTTACTTCTGAGAGCATTGCGATGATAACAGTTGGAACATGCCTCTCTTACCTGACGAGAGGGCATTGCTACAAACAATCCCTTTCTCCCATCAATAATTTTCAAATCTCTCACAACAAAAGAATCGTCAAAAATAATAGTTGCATATGCTTTTAGTTTGCTTCCTTCTCTATCCCTTAGTCTGACTTTTACTTCTGTGATTTTCATTGAAATTTACTCCTTAATTTGTTGTTTATTACTTTAGCAACTACTTGCCACATAACAAACTACTTCTGATTTTAAGTCATTAGAAATTTTTTCGGCTATTTTGTAAGCCTTGTCTTTTCTTGAGACTATACCGAAAACCGCAGACCCCGTTCCACTCATCAAAGCACCGTTTGCTCCACAAGCTATCATTTTCTCCTTAATGACCCCAATAAGAGGATATTCCTTAATCACCACCCCCTCCAATCTGTTGAATAAATTATCCACTATATCCTTAAACTGTAACTTCTCAAGTCTCGGCAATCTAGCACTATTTATGTTTTTTGTCAAATTCCTATCCAGCCTTCCATATGCCCATTTTGTTGAAACGCTTATATTCGGAACAGCCAGAACAAGCCATATCTTAGGTACAGTAAACCATGTGTGTATTTTTACTCCCCTTCCTTTTACCAGCGCAGTTCCACCATTAATAAAGAACGGAACATCCGAACCTATTTCCGCCCCTAATTCCTGCATTTGTTCATTTGTTAGCCCGATATTCCAGAGTTGATTTAATCCTTTAAGAACTGAGGCCGCGTTGCTGCTACCACCTCCCAGCCCAGCACCGACAGGTATCTTTTTGTCAATGGTAATAGAAATCCTTTTTTTTATATTGAATTTTGTTATAAGCAGTCTTGCTGCTTTGTATGCCAGATTGTTGCGGTTAGACGGAATATCGATTTCTTTGTTTGGACAAAGAATGGTTATCCCTTTCGGTCTGTTTTCCAATAGAATATTGTCGCATAAACTTATTTTTTGAATCAGGCTTTCTATTTCGTGGTAACCATCATCTCTTTTCCATAAGACTTCCAAAAACAAATTAATTTTCGCATGAGACTTTAGAGAAAGACTACTCATCTAGCTCGCCCTATAATATCTAGCATTTTATTGAATTTATTATCTCGCATATATGTTTTAATACCGTCTATAATTTCACAACAAGTATTAGGATTAACAAAATTTGCTGTGCCAATGGCAACCGCGCTTGCTCCGGCAAGTAAAAATTCAATAGCGTCGTCTGAAGTCATTATTCCACCCATACCAATTACCGGGATACTGACTTTTTTAGACGCTTCATAAACCATTCTTAGCGCTACCGGTTTGACTGCAGGTCCAGACAGCCCTCCAATAACATTTGCCAGCTTAGGTTTTTTTGTCTGAACATCGATACTCATGCCTATTAGAGTATTGATTAAGGATATTGCGTCTGCGCCTGCGTCTTCTGCTGCTTTGGCAATTAATGTAATATCTGTAACATTAGGAGTAAGTTTAACAATCAATGGCAAGCCTGTAACCTTTCTTACTTTTTTAACAAGTTTATAAGTTGTATCTGCATACTGAGCAAATAGTCCTGAATGTTCCACATTTGGACAGGAAATGTTTAGTTCCAGACCTGATAATCCAATATCTTTCAACAGGTCAGCAAGTTTCACAAACTCCGTCTCATTTCTGCCTGAAATATTCGCTACGATCGGTACCTCGTAATTTTTTAGCTTTGGTAGTTTTTCTTTAATAAAAATCTTAGCTCCCGGATTCTGAAGTCCTATTGAATTCAGCATACCACTAGCTGTCTCCACAATTCTAGGTTGAGGATTACCAACCCTCGCTTCCAGAGTTATTGTCTTTGTAACAATTGCTCCAAAGTTTTCTATATTTATCAGCTGCGAATACTCCAAGCCGTATCCGAATGTGCCGGAAGCCGTCATTACTGGATTCTTCATTTTTATCCCGGCAATGTTTATATCAAGACTTAACTGTTTCATAAATCATCCCAAACAATTTCTTTAACATCAAATACAGGTCCGTCTCTACAAACCCGTTTATAATTTTGAGTTTTAAGTTTTAAATTTTGAGTTTTAATTGTGCATCCCATACACGCTCCAATACCACACGCCATTTGTCTTTCCAATGAGACCTGAGATGGAACATTATACACGGAAATTAGTTTATTAACATGTTTCAACATAGGAACAGGTCCGCAGGCGAACACCTTCAATTTTGAATTTACTGAAATAAGTTCCTTTTTTAATAAATCAACAACTGTTCCGTTTATTCCCGCGCTCCCGTCATCAGTAGATACTTCCACTTTGCAGCCCAGTTTTTTAAATTCATCTGCGCAGAGAATGTTGCGTTTAGTATCAGCACCAATAAGAACAGTTATATTTGAATGCCTCTCAACAAGTTTTTGAGCAAGAAAACATAAGGGGGCAATTCCTATCCCTCCCCCAACAAGAATTGGCAGTTGGCAATTGGAAACTAACTGATAGTCAAAACCATTGCCTAATGGACCTATAACGTCTATGGGATCTCCTGAGGTCTTCTTAGATAATAATTCTGTTCCTCTTCCAACTACTTTATAAAAAATCCCGATAATATTGTTTTCTACGCTATGAATGCTAATAGGTCTTCTCAATAATGGATCATACGCATCTGAGCATTTTATATGCAGAAATTGTCCCGGCTTTGCCTGACAGGCTATTTCCTTTGACTCAAACGTCATTCTATAACAATCCGCAGAGATTTTTTTGTTTTCTATTATTTCTTTTTTTACATTAAAAATTTTCATTTATTTGTTCTCATGCCACTCGTGGATTCTTCTTTATAGGCAAACCAATTATAATCATAGAGATTAATGAACTAATGGCAGCGATGACAAATAGTAACTTATAAGAAACACAGTCTATCATCATCCCTCCTATGACAGGACTAATAGCAGCAAAAGGAGCCCGTATAGTATTTACCAATCCAGTATATGTCGCTCTTTTATCAGAAGGTGCCAGTTCAAGAATAAGATTGTGATAGGAAACTGCCGAGAATCCTATACTGATTCCCATAATGATAAAGATAATATACACGCCTGTAATATTATTAGTCATTAAAGCCCATATACTGCAAAATGCAGAGAAAAACATGGTAGCCGTAAATACCCTTTTTGCTCCCAGTTTATCTATTAATTTGCCTCCGATAGCAGCTGCTATAATCTGTGATATAAGGAGAACTGCTGTAAATGTTCCAACATCTCCAATAGAAATATTAAATTTTTCTCTTGCATAGATAATGTAAAATGCGTTTGCCATTGTTGGGCCAAAAGAGAAAAACACCATACATAAAACAAATCTCCTAAAAGCTACGTTTTTCAGGATTAATTTAGCATTGGAAAAATATTCTTTGGGAGACATTCTATCAGCGGCTTTTGGAGTATGAGGCTCTCTTGTTATAGCAAGAAAAGTGTTTGCAAGACAGAGAAATGAAAATGCCAGTAAAAAGCATATGGAAAAATTAACGGGGAATGGATATGCTGTAAGGATATGTTTTATTGCAAAAGCTCCAAACACAGCAAGCACTGTACCTATTATATACCAATATCCATAAAAAGCGCCTCTTCTGTTTCTATAAATTAGCTTTCCTATAAATGCAAGCCATGTTGGTGTAGCCAGCCCTCCAAAAAGGGCATGAATGGCAAAGGCAATAAAGAAAACAACAAGAGCTGCATTGGGAGATGTTTTAAAAAAAAGAAGGAAATAAATAGCGAGTATCAGCCATGGAAAAGCGTACACTATTTTTAGAAAAACGATTATCCTTTTTTTCTGTTTAATCGGCTCTGTAAAATAGGCTGATATGATTTGAGGCAGAAGCCAGAAAAATACATATATTCCGGGAAGCAAGCCTATAACGGTTTTTGAATCAGTAAGAAAGCTTAAAAAAACAGGCAGAACAGTTGCGATTGAAACAAACGTTTTTCCAAACAAATCAAAAGAATGCTCAGCAGTATTAAAGGCGAAATTCCATTTTCTGAACACAAATATTTCGCGCTTATATCGCTCATTTTTTTGCGCAGTAATATGAGAATTATTTTCCATTAAGGTTTTTTCTTAATCCTTATAAATAATCTTTCCATTAACAATCGTTGCTACTACTTTGCCTTTCAATTTCCTATTGTGATACGGTGAGTTTTTGCTTTTTGAGAGAAATTTGTTTACATCTACGATCCATTCTTTATTCTCATCTATTATTGTTATGTCTGCGTCTGCGCCGATTTTTAATGTTCCTTTTGTCTCAAACCCAAGAATTTTCGCGGGATTGCAGGAAAGCTTTTCAATTAACTGTGATAATGATAAAAATCCACTATGAACAAGTTCTGTAAGAGCAAGCCCTATAGCTGTCTCAAAACCAACAATCCCGAATGGGGCATTATCATACTCATATTCTTTCTCTGTTATTGTGTGAGGAGCATGGTCTGTTGCTATAACATCTATTGTTCCATCAGCAAGCCCGTTTTTTATGGCTTGAATATCATCGTTGCCTCTCAACGGCGGATTAACCTTCGTGTTTGTATCATAACCATTAACAACTTCCTCTGTTAATGTGAAGTGATTAGGTATTACTTCGCAGCTGACCTTTATATTGCATGTTTTTGCCTCTTTTATTAGTGCTACTGTTCCTTCGCTTGATACATGAGCAATATGTATTCTGGTATTCAGCATCTTTGCCAGACTTATATCTCTGGAAACTGCAATTTCTTCTGATTCACTTGGAATGCCTTCCAGTCCTAAGACAGTTGAGATATAGCTTTCGTTCATTACTCCTTTTCCTGAGAGTGTCCTGTCTTCGCAATGTGATATTACAGGTATATTAAACATCTCACTATATTCAAGCGCCCTTCTCATGAGAGCGGAATTCTCCACCCAATTACCATCATCTGAAACGGCAACTATTCCAGCATTCTTCATATCTCCAATTTCTGCAAGTTCTGCCCCCTTGCGCGCCTTTGTGATTGCGCCAATGGGAAATACATTGACCTTACCCTCTTTTTTAGCTTTTTCTAAAATAAATTTCACAATGGACTGATTATCTATCGCAGGTTCTGTATTTGGCATACAGCAAACTGACGTAAATCCGCCCTTTGCGGCAGATGCGGTTCCCGTAGCTATTGTTTCAGCATCTTCCCTGCCGGGTTCTCTCAAATGAGCATGCATATCAATAAATCCGGGAGAAACAATCATGTCTTTAGCATTGAATGCCTCACAACCTGTTTCCCTGATATTCTTACCTAATTTACATATCTTGTTATTTTCTATCAATATATCCGTTTTTTCATTTATATGTTGAGATGGATCTATAACACGACCATTTTTAATGAGCAATTTCATACACTCGTACCTCCTTCGTTTTTACTGCCTGTAACAAGATAAAGAACAGCCATACGAACTGCAAGTCCGTTAGTTACCTGGTCTAGAATGACCGAATATGGCCCATCAGCTACTTCAGGCATAATTTCCACGCCTCTGTTCATAGGTCCCGGATGCATTATTAAAACATTTCCTTTTGCATACTTAAGTCTCTCGCTTGTAATTCCATATAGCTTTGAATATTCCCTAATTGACGGAAAATAGCTTTGTCCTTGTCTTTCTTTCTGAATCCTTAGTGCCATAATAACATCTACATTTTTTACGGCTTGTTCTATATTGTAAAAAACTTGTACCCCCATTTTTTCAATGTCAACGGGCAATAACGTTTTTGGCCCGCATACTCTCACATCCATTCCCATTTTCATCATACCCCAGATGTTGCTTCTTGCAACACGGCTATGTCTGATATCTCCAATAATCGCGACCTTAAGTCCCTCTAATCTGCCTTTTTTTCCTCTTATTGTAAACATGTCTAAAAGAGCCTGTGTTGGATGCTCATGAGTTCCATCTCCGGCATTTATGACACTGGCATTCAGTTTTTTTGACAGCATATAGGATGCGCCTGAAGAGCTGTGCCGTATCACAACGCAATCGATTTTCATAGCTTCAATATTTTTTGCCGTATCAATTAATGTCTCGCCTTTTGAGAGACTGCTTGTTGAGGCGGAAAAGTTTACTACATCTGCGCTTAGGCGCTTCTCTGCAAGCTCAAAAGAAATCCTTGTTCTTGTGCTGGGCTCAAAGAACAGGTTCGCAATGGTCTTTCCCATTAATGCAGGCACTTTCTTTATCTTTCTGGCTGATATTTCTTTGAATGATTCTGCTGTATCCAAAATCAACTTAATTTCTTCCTTTGTTAAGTCCTCCAGTCCAAGAAGGTCTTTTCTATCCCATTTTATATTTATTTCTTTTTTCATTTTGCATATTTCCCAATAATTATAACTTCGGTTTTTTTATCGTATTCTTCCAATCTAACCTCAACGATTTCTTTCTGAGAAGTGGGAACATTCTTTCCCGCATAGTCAGCTCGGATAGGTAGCTCTCTATGTCCTCTATCTACTAAAACCGCCAACTGAATTGCCTTTGGTCTACCGAAATCAATAAGTTCATCTAATGCCGCTCGTATAGTTCTACCCGTATAAAGAACATCATCCACTAAAACAACTACTTTATCCGTTATATCAAAAGAAATCTCCGTCTTATGAACCACCGGCTGCGAAGCAATAGTGCTTAAATCATCCCGATAAAGAGTTATATCAAGTGTGCCAATAGGAATAACAGTCTTTTCTATTTGTTTTATCTTTTTTACTATTCTCTCTGCGAGAAAGACTCCTCTGGTTCTTATGCCAATAATTACCAGATTATCTGTTCCCTTATTTTTCTCAACTATTTCATGAGCTATACGGCTGATTGACCTCTCTACCCCTTCCTTGTCCATTACCTGTCCCTTTTCTTTCAAACTCATATTCATTCCTCCAATTACAAATAAAAAACCTTCCTAAAAAACTTAGGAAGGTCATCTTCTTTTATCATTTCTCTTTTCCTTACCAGCTTCTCAGAACTAGTTTAAAGGTTTATAATCCAGCGGCAGGTTAACATAGTGAACTGTTTATGTCAAATTTTCGCTTACAAATGAAATAAATTAGGCAATAAAATCAACAATCTGATATAATAATAGAAATAGCATCTATCTATTCTTGCGAAAACATAGGAATAAGGCAATGATAAAATATAATAATAGTTCTGTTGTTGAGAAAATTGCGATTGAAAGATCAGGAAAGAAAATTCAATATCCTCCTACTGAAAAAATAAAAGTTATTGAGGTTGAAAATTTTCCAGCACTTGGTAAATTGGCAGCGATTCGTTTTATTGAATGGCTCTTATTAAATCCAGGCGGGGTAGTCTCTCTTCCGACAGGAAAAACCCCTGAATATTTTATAAAATGGGTAACATACTTCTTGCAAAATTGGAACAAAAAAGACGTCAAAAAAGAACTTAGTGAATGGGGTCTGATTGTAAAAGACAAACCGAAAATGTCTTCTTTTGCTTTTGTTCAAATTGATGAATTTTACCCAATGGATCCTGAGCATAAAAACAGCTTTGCATATTATATCAAAAAATTTTATTTTAAGGGTTTTGGATTTGATCCGAAAAAAGCTCTGCTCATAGATACATGGAAAACTGGTGCTCCATTCGGTAAAAATCTCGGATGGGTGTTTCCTGAAGATAAAGTTGATATTTCCATGCAATATCGTAAACCGTCAAATAAGCAAGAAGAATTGCAGCATAAAGCATTATGCGATATAGCTCAATTTACCATGAAATATGAGGAAAAAATTGAAGAGTTGGGAGGAATTGGTTTCTTCCTTGGCGGAATAGGCCCTGACGGGCATATAGGTTTTAATATAAAAGGCTCAGATCATTTTAGCACAACGCGGCTTGCTCCGATAAACTATGAAACGGCTGCTGCGGCTGCTGCTGATCTTGGAGGAATTGAAACTGCCAGAAATAAAGCGGTTGTTACCATAGGACTTAAAACAATTACAAAAAATAATTCTACAACAACTATTATTATTGCTGCAGGCGAGAGCAAAGCAAAAGTAATCAGGGACGCAATAGAAGAACAGCCATCAATTCTTTATCCTGCAACAGTCTTGCAAAAATTATCGGCAGCGCGGTTTTATCTTACCAAAGGCGCAGCAAAACAACTCATTGAGAGAGAATATGAACATTTGAAATTAATACCTGAAATCTCTTATCGTTCAATTTCAAAAACACTTATTGATGTTGCTTATATGAATAAAAAGAAATTAACGGAATTGACAAGTAAGGAATTAAAGAAAGATAGAATAGGAGATTTACTGCTTAATAAAAAAATTAATATTAAAGAACTAACGCAGAAACTGTCCAAAGACTTGAAAGATGGAATTGAAAAAGGAGCTAAAGAGCTTGACGGCTTAACTTTTCTTCACACAGCACCTCATCATGATGATATTATGCTTGGATATCTCCCCAGCGTTTTACATCTAGTTAGAAAGCCAAAGAATTCTCATTATTTCGCTACAATGACCAGCGGGTTTACATCTGTATCTAATTCATATTTACTTGATCAACTTAAAAATTTAGAAGAATTCATAAGGGAAGATTTGTTTCCAAATGAGATAAACAAAAAACAGTATTTTTCTATAAAAAACATAAATGCCAGAAATAGAGATATCTATAATTATCTTGACGGAATTGCAAATGATAACGTACATATGCAAAAAGAGGCGGAAGCAAGAAGGATGATGAGAAATATAGTAGAACTTGTTGGTAATTATGATATGCAGTCTATAAAACAAAAAATTCAGTATGTGCAAAATTATTTGTCAAGCGCATATCCCGGGAAAAAAGATATTCCTGTTGTCCAAAAACTAAAAGGTATGATCAGAGAGTGGGAAGAAGAACTCTTATGGGCACATCTCGGATTTAATTGTTCCTACATTTTTCATTTGCGGCTGGGTTTTTATAGCGGCGACATTTTTGCTCCGAAACCAAAATGGTCAACAGATATTGAACCTACGCTTTCTCTGTTAAGAAAAATCAATCCAGATATTCTTACTGTAGCGCTTGATCCTGAAGGTACGGGTCCCGACACTCATTATAAGGTTCTTCAAATAATATCCGAGGCAGTGAAAGTCTTTCTTAAAGAGAACCCAAATAAAAAGCTGAAGATATGGGGATACAGGAATATATGGTATCGTTTCCATCCTTCAGAGGCTGATCTTTTTGCTCCTGTTTCAATGAATTCAATGGCAATTATGAATAAAGCTTTTAACATTTGTTTTGGCTCGCAGAAAACAGCATCTTTTCCAAGTTACGAATACGATGGACCCTTTTGTAACTTAGCGCAGAAAATAATGGCAGAGCAGTACGCAGTCATCAAAACAAGTTTGGGAAGAGATTTTTTTAATATGAACAGCCTTCCAATACTTCGCGCAACACACGGTTTCGTTTTTCTTAGATCTATGGATGCCAAAGAATTTTTAAGAGAAGCGCTTTCTGCAAAAGAACTTACGGAAGGGAAAATTTAGTTATACCCTATATTATTCATAACTGCTAAAAGGAACCCATGCACTTTTTTCAGTTGCAATAATCGTGCTATAGGAATGCAGCATTCCAAAATTAGAACAGCGAATCTGATATGACTCAATATCACGGTTATGAGCCAGTTCGTCTTTTATTTCATCAATTACAACTACACTAGTCTTCTTTTTTGAGTGAATCTTTTGAATAATAAAAGATTGGTCTTCTTCAGCCAAAAATGAATAAATAGGTGATAATGAATGTCTGTCCACAATCTCTACCAGATCTTCGGGATAAAAATCTTTTTGCGATTCTATCTCAATATCCATAACGCTCAATTGCCCAAAAAAAGATTTTAAATCTTCTGATTTTGATATGGGGTATGTAGTAATAACAGGGATTTTCATTTTAAAAATAACCCTTGGAGTTTCTAGAACCGAAGAAACTTTTGTCGAATAAGAACATCGGTAACAAACCAAGCATTTTTCTTTGGATACCGGAGTCATCTTTTCAACAAAAAATGAATAATCAAAGTCGACATTTACCATTGTGGCATTTAGTTCTTTAAGATAGTCCATAACGTTGACCTTAAGTGTCTTGGGGCATATACTGTCTCGATGACTGTGAACAATCTGAATGAACTTATCTATCCATCGTGCCTCAAAATCATGCATAATACGTGCGCTGATAGTAATATCTGCAACCGTATGCTGACCATCTGGATTGAGTTTTGATATTACTTTAATAGGAAATGGTAAGCCCTTTATCCCTACATCCACAAGAAATCTTTTTTCTTCTGTCATCTTACTTTACCTCCTTTTAGCGAATTTTCGACTTTTTTAGCCATAACTTCCCATTTGTCATATTTTAAATAAAAAACTTTCACGTCTGAGCTATTTTTTGCTGAATTCCGAAATTTTTTGTTTTTATCTGAAGCAATTTTACATTTTAACCCCAAAAATTCAAGTTTATGACAAATTTCTAAGATAAAATCCATAGATTCTTCTAAATACTCACTAATAAAAATAACGGCATCAATTCCACCAAGTATAGAGATAAAAGCTCCGATATTTTTTATAATATTATAACGAAAAATCTCTCTTATAGGAAAAATTTCCTGTTCATCTTTGTTTTGCACAACATCCAGAAAGCTACATTTCTTACCTAAAAAACCACTAAAACCGCTTTTCTCAGATAGCAGCTGGTTGATCTCACCAAATGACATTCCTTTAAATAGGAGTTCAAAAATAATGCTTGAGTCTATATATCCACAACTATTAGAAGAGAGTATTCCTTCTACAGGGGTAAAGCCGATAGTTGTTTCTAAGGGTTTCCCATTTTTTATTGCTGCGATATTTGTATGATTACCAAGATAAACACTTAATATTTTTTGAGTGCTTCCATTGGAAAACGATTGTGCTTGCTCCCATGCCCATTGATGACACAATCCATAACCTCCATATCTTTTTATGCCTTTTTTGCGAAGTGCGTACGGTATTCCATAGGTGCTTGTCTGCTCCGGTAGATTTGCAAAAAAAGCAGTATCGCAAAAGAGGAAATGATGAATATTGGGAAATTTTTTAAGCCAATATCTTGCAACCTTAAAAGTCAAATCATTATATTCAGGCAAAAAAGAGATACATTCTTCCATCTTCACAAGAAATTCAGGAGTAAGTATACTCACAGGCTTTTTAATTTTTCCCCCGCCATGATATAAAAAATATCCAATGGCTTCTACTTTTTTAATATTGCCTATATTTTTAATTATCTCATTATACCAGCCAGGCCTAAATTCGCACTTATTTTCTAAAAAAACTCCGTTTTCAACTTTACGCCATCGTAGAAAAGTTAGTTCGGGCTTAAAAAGCAATATCATCTTTGCTCTCCTATCAGCTTTATCCCCTCTGAGCAGATAGCGAGTTCCTCCTCATTAGGAATAACAAGAATACGGACTGTTGAATTATTATTGTTTATTAATGAAGTTTTATCACCGACTGCTTTCTTGTTTAATTTTTTATCTAATATAATCCCGCACCATTCCATATTCTCGCAAGCTTTTTCCCTTACCAACCAGTTATGCATACCAATGTCGTCTGTAAATATCAACGTATCTATACCTTCCGAGACAGCGATATAACTACCTATGTATTTTTTTAAAGAATGAATATACATATTGAAAGCAAGTTCAGCTTGTTTGTCTTTAGAAATAGATTGAATAATATCTCGGATATCGCTTGAAAACCCGGAGATACCCAGAAGTCCACTTTTTTTATTAAGAATATTTATTAAATTATCCGGGCGATAACCGTACAAAGTCATTAGATATATTGTTAACATAGGATCTATATCTCCTGAACGAGTACTCATCATTAATCCAGGAAGTGCGGTATATCCCATAGATGTATCTATAGACTGCCCATTCTTAATAACGGCAACACTTGAACCGCCGGTTCCAAGATGACATGCAACTATTTTTAAACTTTTCAAGGGAATTTTTAAAAAACGGCTCGCTTCTCCTATAACATATTGATAAGAAAGTCCATGAAAACCATATTTTCTGAAGCCGAATTTATCTATAACATTCTTAGGTAACGCATAAGTATAGGCGTAGTAAGGTATAGATGAGTGAAATGCACAATCGGCTGTTACATATTGAGGTATTTTGGGAAATATTTTTCCACATTCGCAAATGACACTTAGTGCAGCAGGATGATGAAGAGGAAGCAGTGGAGCTAATGATTTTAATATTTTCAATATTTTCTTGTCCAAAAATGAAGTTTTGAAACGTCCGACACTGTGGACCCAGCGATGCCCGATATAATCTATTTTTATATTTAATTGTTTTACTTTATCCAAAACTAAAAGAGCAGCATCGGAATGATTTGTAATTGGTATTTCCTTTTTCTCTTGTTTTTTATCAAAATGGTGTTCTATAAAGGAAGAGTCGCTTCCTTTTACACCTACCCTATGTGCCTTTCCTGACAAAATTATCTCAACATTTTCAGAGCTATTTATTCTAAAAACCTTATAGGTCAAGGACGAACTGCCACAATTAAAAACCAGAATATTCAACTTGTATCTCCAGAACCATGAAAATTGCAATATAAATCGCTAACATCCTAAATGGAGCAAGAAGGGAAAATTTAGTTATTTTCTGTTCTTGCTTTTCTAACTATAGTATTTCTCTCATCCTGTGTAGTATTCTTGATATATCGCAAAAGCTCGATATCATCTTCTGTCAATTCTTTCTTGCGCCTGTTCATTGATGTTTTTACAGTTTTAAGCATTGTTTCCAGACCGTAACCTTTGGCAATTTTCCCTTTATAGTACCATGCAAGAGAAGGAATATATTTTGGCATCAATCCGCCGCTTGCAACAAGTATACATAAAACACCGATAGATGTTCCTGTGTTTAACAGCGTTCCTATACTTGTTTTAGTATAATCTCCAATAAAACATCCAACCTTAGTGTCGTTTGTATCAAAAATATGTCCTTTTATGTAAACCTTCACTGAGCTATAATCATTTTTCAAGTCGCTGTTTGTTGTTAATGCGCCAAGATTAACCCATTCTCCAATATATGCATGACCAAGAAATCCGTCATGATATTTGTTGCTGTAGCCATGAATTATGCTCTCTTCAACCTCTCCGCCAACTCTGCAAACAGGTCCTATTGAGGAACCTTCCCTTAAATTTGCCCTAAAAAGTGCTGAGCCCTTTCCTATTGAACACGGTCCTTCAATTCTTGTAAAAGGGGTTACTGTAACATCTTCATCTATTATTACGGGACCTCCTGCAGTTTCTATTATAGTATGAGGCTGAATCTCCGCACCTTTACCAATATGAACCTTATTTCTATCTCCATAAATAATTGCTCCTTCTGCCATGCTGCCAAATATCCCCCTTTGAGGAAGTTTATTAAAATCATCCTCAATGGCCTTGCTGTTATTATGAATTGCTTCCCACAAATAATTAATCAAAATAACAGACACTTCTTTTTTAGGAAGAGCCTGTTTTATGTTTTTCAAAACAGCTTCAAATGAATCCGCTCCGCATTTATCTAAAGTCTGCTTCTTTACTCTTGCATAAACAAGTGTATCATCCATAATACCTATCTCTTCATCTCCCTCAGCCTGGATATCTGCATCTATGAAAAGAGTGCGGCCATTAATTATTAATACGTCATCGTTTAGCGCAGATAAGTCATTTACAGACTTCCCTTCAACTCTTTTTCTGAATGTCGGTGCGATCCAATCCCTGAGAAAGAAACATATTTCCATGTCAGGAAAAGCTCTCAATATTTTCTCATACAAAAGAGTGTGCCCACACCTTAAGTCAAAGCTTGGCCTCGTTAATGTTATCGGATAAAAATTCTCAAATGTGTTGTCTTCAAAAATACAGAGTTTCATATTGCTAATCTCCTTGTTTATTATTAAGGGGCATTGCTATTTTTATGCTGTCTCTCGCAATCATAACTTCTTCATTAGTAGGTATAACAAGAAGTTTGATTCTGGAAGAATCTTTACTAATAACTGCTTCTTGTTCAAAGCAGTTGTTATTTTTAGACTCATCAAGCTCAATTCCAAGGTATTCAAGATTCTGACATATGTTTTTTCTAACCGATTTCGCCTTATCTCCGATACCCCCCGTAAGAACTATGGCATCTACTCCGTTAAGAACAGCTGTATATGCGCCAATGTATTTTTTTATCCTGTATGCAAACATGTCAAGTGCAAGACGGGCTTTTTTATTGCCTTTATCTACGCTTTCAAGCAGTGTTCGCACATCATTGCTAAGCTCTGATACTCCCAGGAGCCCGCTCTTCTTATTTAGCAGTTTATCCATCTCTTTAAGCTCTACATTTTCTTTTTCTGCAAGAAAGAAAAGTATAGCAGTGTCTATATCTCCACAGCGCGTACCCATGATAAGCCCTTCAAGAGGCGTAAGCCCCATGCTTGTATCAACTGATTTGCCGTTCTTTATTGCTGCCATACTGCATCCATTCCCCAGGTGGCAGGTTATTAAATTTATTTTATTAAGCGGTTTGTCGAGTAATTCTGAAGCTCTGATGGTTACATATTTATGGGATGTACCGTGAAATCCATATCTTCTGATGCCGTATTTTTCATACCAATAGTATGGAAGTGCGTACATATAGGCAACCTGAGGCATTGTGTGATGAAATGATGTGTCAAACACAGCTATATGTTTGCTATTCGGGAAATAATTCATTGCTTCTCTTATGCCTACAAGATTAGGCGGGTTATGAAGAGGAGCCAAGGAAGAATATTTTTCTATAATTTTAATAATTTTTTCATCTATCAGCGCAGATCCATAGAATTTCTCTCCTCCGTGAACAACTCTGTGTCCGACTGCCTTAATCTCATCAATGTCCGCCAAAACACCTGTCTTGACATCAAGCAAATGCTTTGTAAACAGGACGAAAGCTTCCTTATGGTCATTGACTTTTTGAGTCAGCTTAATATTGTTTTTTTTTGATTTTTGGGTAAAAACAGATTCTTCCTCTCCTATTTTCTCAACAAGTCCTCTTGCAAGTTCCTGCTCGTTACTCATATCAAAAAGACTGTACTTTATTGAAGAACTTCCACAATTGACGACCAGTACCTTCATCTGTTTCTCCTTTCCTAGCTGATTTCCACCATGTTAAATAAATTTTGCAACTTGATTTAATTGTGTATAATATATAAAATTTTATTTTAAGTAAAGCATTAGGAGGGAGGGTCGGTATGAAACTTGCTGGATACGAAGTCATTGAAAAGATTGCTTCAGGAGGCATGAGTGATGTATTTCAAGCAAGGCGTATTTATGACAATAAACTAGTTGCAGTAAAACTAATGCGCAGAAGCATGACAAAAAATAAAGAAGCTGTAAAAAGATTTTACGCAGAAGCTGAACTTGTAATGAGATTGAATCATCCTAACATTGTGAGGGTCTTTTCTCTGGAAAGGAATACAGCCGATCCTTTTATAACAATGGAGTACATAGAGGGGGGATACACGCTAAGGGAACTTCTTAACGAAAAAAATATGCTTGATAACCAGACTATTATAAATATTAGCATGAATATAGCAAAAGGACTGGAATATATTCACTCTAAGGGAATTATTCATAAGGATATAAAGCCTAAAAATATCCTTACAGATACTATAGCTAAAATAAGTGATTTTGGAATCTCTTCCTATGGACCGACTGAATATGCTCATAGACAGGGAGCTCCTAGTTATATGTCTCCTGAACAGATCAAAGGAAAAGATATCGACCACAGGACTGATGTATACAGCCTTGGAATTACAATGTATGAAATGGCAACCGGGCAGGTCCCTTTTAAGGGGGTCAGAGAGTCGGATATACTGACAAAGCACCTAAATTTTAAGCCCAGATCGATAAAGCAAATCAATAGCAAGATACATCCATGCATTGAAAGCACTATTATGAAAATGCTTGAAAAATTGCCTAAAAATAGACATCAGACAGCAACCATGCTGCGGCTTGACTTATCTGAAATAAATGGAAAACTGTTCCGATAGATGAGCAGAATTTTTAGGATTTCCTGAGACTGGACGGCAGGATATTTAAAGACTCTCTATATTTGGCAACTGTTCTGCGAGCAGTATCTATGCCGGAACACTTAAGTTTATCTGCGATTTTCTGATCACTGATTGGTTTCCCATGATCTTCGTTCTCAATAAGATGACGTATCTTGGACTTTATATATGTTGATGACGCAAAATTATTACTCATTGAAACTGCACCGCTAAAGAAATATTTAAGGGGCAAAAGTCCATGAGGAGTTTGAATATACTTATTTGAAATTACTCTGCTTATAGTAGACTGGTGCATTTCTAGAGCATCTGCTACTTCCTTTAATATCAGGGGTCTTAAATGAGATAAACCCTTTTCCAAGAATTGCTTTTGGTATTTGATAATATATTTTGTCACTTTAAATATTGTCGTCTGTCTTTGCTTAATACTTTTCAAAAACCATATTGCTGATTTAAATTTCTCAAGCAGGAACTTCTTAGCCTTTTCTTCCCCACAGGATTTCATTAGCTTTTCATACAACGGATTTATCCTAATCTTCGGCAATTCTTCATTATTGATTACAATTGTGTATTCGTCATCCTCAGCTATCTTTCTAATAGTAATATCAGACATAATATATTTTGTCAGAACAGGGTTATACTGTCTTCCGGGTTTTGGCTCAAGAGAGGATATAAGTTTAGCCTCTTTAGTTACATCATCTTCAGAAATTCTAAGCAACTTGGCAATATTTTTATAATTTTTTTTGCCTATATCTTTCAGATAATATTTTACCATTTGCTGATTATGAGCATTTTTCATGCCCATGGATTTTATCTGAATGAGCAAACATTCATCAATTGTCCTTGCTCCAACTCCGGCAGGATCAAATTGCTGTATTATCCCTAAAATCTTTTCAACACTTTTTGGCGATTCATTCGTAAGAGATGCTAAATCATTCACTGAACTTTGCAGATACCCATCGTCATTTATTTCATTAATAATTATCTCTCCAATTTTATAATACTCATCTGATAATTTAACAAGATGCAGCTGATTGAATAGATGTTCTCGCAAGTCTGAACTATAGGTGATTAAAGTTTCTGCATAGTCCCTTTTTTTTTGTTTTCCACTTACATCTTCCTTCTCATGGGCCTGGCTATAAGATTTTTGCCAATCTCTATCAAGTTTAGCAAATTGTTTCAGCTCCTCTTTCATGTCTGCATCAAGATTTTTTTCAACGATGTCTTCTGCATTAACGGTCTCTTCCTCTTTCACTGACTCAAGCATGGGATTTTCTACAAGCTCCTGTTCTATAGTTTCTTTTAATTCCAGAAGAGGCATTTGGAGCATATGCAGAGACTGCTGCATCTGAGGAGTCATTACTAACTTTTGCGTTTGTTTTAAAAACAATTCCTGTTTCAACATAAACCTGTACTGTTAACTAAAAGTGGAACTTTTGTCCCTAGCCCCTTTACTTTTTAATTTTTTCAATTTACCTTTTATCCTTTCTTTTTTCTGACTATCCGCATAATCCACAATCAAAATTCCATTCAAGTGATCAATCTCATGCTGCAACACCCTTGCCATTAAGTGAGAGGCTTTTACTTTTATGGTTTCTCCATGTATATCAAGTCCGCTAACAAGAATTCTTTGAGCTCTTTTTACTCCCATAATTATTCCCGGAATACTTAGGCATCCTTCATCCCCAACATCCTCGCCTTCTCTTGTTCTAATCTCAGGATTTATTATTACAAGATGACTTTCTCCAATATCTGCTATAATAATGCGCTCTGATATGCCAATTTGAGGTGCTGCAAGACCAGCTCCCTTGTTCTTATACATAATGTCTGTCATTTGAGATACAAGTTCTCTGGTTTCCAGAGTTATTTTGGAGATAGAAGAAGCTTTTTTTCTAAGAACACTGTCTCCGTATATTCTAATGAACAGATTTTTCATATCATTCCCCCCTTTATATAAATATGTTACTACGCGATTAGGAAGGTGTAAAGATAAAAACTAGTTTTTGAGAATTATTGACTTTTATAAGAGAATGTTATAATGTTTTTCGTATTACTAAGAAGCCGAAGTGGTGAAACTGGCAGACACGCATGGTTCAGGACCATGTGGAGGCAACTCCTTGGGGGTTCGAATCCCCCCTTCGGTACTATTTTTCTAAAAGATGATAAGATTTATTTGTATTTTAACGGGTCAATGTCTTTCACTGGATCAATCATAGTCGCAAGTTTTTCCACGTCATTGTATTTAAAGACAATCTCGTTCTCTAAGCGATAGGCCTTAATCTTTTTGCTCTTGATAAGATATAATATTTCTGCCCTATCAAGCCTCAACATCTCCTGAACTTCTTTCCTTGTTAGATATTTTCTTATCATTTTCCCTTGTATATTAATACATAACTTCAAAAAACACAACCTGCACTGATATCATTAACGTTGCACAAGTTTCATTGCATACCAAAACGATGGCACTATTATTTATTTAATGCTCTCCACAAATCCACAAATGGCTTCTTCTCTTTCCTTATCATTTTCTATAAATTGCATGCCTATGTCGTAATCTTCTTCTTTCTGTAAGAGCCAGATTGCCTGACCATTTAATTCTAAATATTTTTGAGTATCTAGTGCAGGGATTCGCATATGGAATTTTGCCTTCTCTTTTATTCTGGGATATTCTATGCCTCTACGTTTCGGGATTTTTATACAAAGTCCGCCCAAACTTATGTCCTTTGTACAACCATAATATACAATTAAATGTTTCCCTAAATCATCTTGAAATCTCAGTTCAACATTAGCATTAACAGCATATCGTGAATGTATTCTTCTCTCTTTTACTGTCCAAGTTCCTGTTTCCATATTATGATTCTCCTTTTTTGCCTTACTCCCTCTTATTGCCTTCTTGGATAACAAATAAAGCTTTTAGGCAGAAACTCCCAAATTTTAAGAAATACTTATCAGTAATGGTAAAAAAATTTATATCATTACGATGAAGCCGTGAAGATAACCAATAGTATGTCTGCTTTTGCCTTTCCTGTGTTTATTATTTTATGTGCATTGAGTGAATGATAATAGACACTGTCCCCTTTTCTCATTATATACTCTTTATTGTTAAGTAATAGCTGTATCTCCCCTTTTAGGACTATCCCAAATTCCTCTCCTTCATGTGAATTGACACGCTCACCAGTTTCTCCACCTGGGGCAAGAGTAATAAGCAATGGTTCCATTTGTAAATTTAGCATCCCTGAGGCTAGCACCTGACAATGAGCCTTTGTATCATTCCACGAAAATCTCTTTCTTTTATCTTTTCTGATGAGTAAGAAATCTTTTTTCCCTTCATCTTCAAAAAACGAACTTACTTTTACTCCTAAAGAGGCACCAATCTTACGCAATGATCTAATTGATGGAGAAACAATGTTCCTTTCTAATTGAGAAAGGAAAGCATTGGATAATCCTGTTTTCTTGCCAAGTTCACGGAGAGTTAATTGTTTCTTTCGACGAGCTTTTTTTATTTTGCTTCCTAAATTTGATTCAGGCATTTTTTTATATCCATTGCTATGACGAATATTACTATACAATTTACTCTTTTGCAAGAAAACGTAACCTGCACTGATATCGTTAACGTTGCACAAGTTTCTTTGCATGCCAAAACGATGGCACATCCGAGTGCCATTCAGGAAGGATTATAGTTATGGCAATCTCTTCAAGATCAGAGAGAATCAGAACCAGCGTAGCGAGCCGAAATGGCCAGGCACTCCCACCTTAGATTGGGAATATTAATAGTCAACCGCCTCATCAATTAACATAACAGGGATACCTTCTTTTATCGGATAGTATTTCTTACAGGCGTCGCAAACAAGTTTATCCTCGCCTTCAAGCCTTATATCCCCTTTGCATTTTGGACACGCTAAGATGTCTAGAAGCTCCTTGTCTATTGCCATAATATTTTCTCCTTTTATTTGCTAAATAAATTCTTTTTCATAGACTTCTAATGTTTTTTTTGCAGTATTCTGCCAGTTGAATTTCTCTATTTGCTTTATGCCCATCTTTATCATATTTTTTCTCAACTTGTTATCGGAAATAACTTTTTCTATCGCTTCAGCCAAAGAATCTGCGTTACTCGGCTCTACGGTTATGCCCGCATTCCCGACAACTTCAGGCATTGAGGATATATTGGATGTCACAACAGGCACTCTGCTTGCCATTGCTTCTACAAGCGGCAATCCAAACCCTTCATAAAGAGATGGGAAAACAAATATATCACATATCTGGTAAAGAAACGGTAAATCCTCAAAATCTATATTCTGAAGAAAAACTACGTCCTCATTCACATTAAACCGCTCTGCATAAGTCTGCAGTTCTTCAACTCTCTCTTTTTTCCCTCCAACCAGAAGAAGTTTTTGCTCTATTCCTTTTTTTCTGAGTTTTGAATATGCTTCAATAAGTGTCTCAATATTTTTATGAGCTTTCATATTGCTTATGTTAAGTATATATTTTACGCGCAGATTTAATTTGTCTCTCAGTTTTTCACATTCTTCTTGAGATGCATCACGCTTAAAGATTTCAGAGACTCCGTTATAGATTACAACAATATTGTCTTCTTTTACCCCCAAATAATTTACTATATCGACTTTTGTGCTCTCAGATACAGCTATTATCTTTTTCGCTCTTATAGTCATCAGCTTAAACAATGACTTAGCATAGAAATATGCAGCCCTGTGCTTGAGAAACTGAGGAAAAATAAGATGTATTAGATCATGAACAGTAACTACCATTTCTCCCTCATATATAACAGGAATATTATAATGCGGGCAGTGTAGAAATTCGGTATTCCAGAGTTTTAAAGGCTCAACAACCTGTTCACTTATGCCATAGATTGGTGAATGAAATTTCGTTATGGAAACATTAGGTTTTTGAACATATTTGGAAAGGGGTTTTTCCCTGCCCAACAAAGTGTAAGTATTGGTCTTATCAATATCAAGAATATTTGCAACCAGATTTTTTGTATAGGTACCAATACCCGAGTGCAAAATCATTCTGGCATCTATTGCAATATGCAAAACTAATTCCTTTTATTGTAGGGGTGGTCCTTATTCTTTTCGGACGACCGCAAGGGTCGCCCCTACAATTGGTTCCAAAATTGTGAAATTGATTAATATACTCTATTTGTGTAGTAAGTTGGATTCCTGTGTTGATGGGCTATGCAGGTAATCAAAATATTATTCCCATCAAGCACATACAAGACTAAATAAGGAAATCGCTTAATGTTAATCCTTCTTGTGTTCTTTCCAACCTTTCTCCATACGTCTGGAGCTATGGAAATATAAGCGACACTGTTCAGAAATGAGTTGTAAAACTGTTCGCCTAATCCAAGCATCTGATCATTGTAATAATCAATCGCTTCCTCCAGTTCTTTGTCAGAAGGAGGAATCAGAATAATATTCACTTTTCAATTCTTGCGCGAAGATGGCTAAGGGATATCCCCTTTACGCGACCTTCTTTGTAGGCTTGATATCTGCTTTCGGATTCTTTTATCCATATTTTCTCTATTTGCCCATCAGTTTTATCTAGGCTATCCAATACGATTTCAGCCAAATGGATTCTATCAACAACATCTAACCCTAGCATTTCTGTCTTTATTTTTTTTGTCAACATTCTATTTCCCTCCATTAATCATCAAACAACCACTTCTACTTTAATGCTACCATAGCTCAAATTGTATAAAACCTCAATAAAAATAGACAAGAACAAGGGCACAAAATATTGTGCCACTACTTAAGAATTATTAATTCCTTTCCAGATTGCTCTTTATTATTTTGTCCAGATTGTCAACATGGAGCTTCCATGTGTAATTATTTTTCACAAATTCTCTTGCTTTTTTCCCCATGCGAGAAGCGTTAAGGGGATTTTTGGCAAGATCAATGATTGCTCCTGCTATTTTAGATGTGTCTTCAGCAGGCGTTATAAAACCTGTTTCCCCATTGATAACAATCTCAGGGAGCGGATCATAAGAAACAGTGATGACAGGAAGCCCGGATGCCATATACTCAAATATCTTGAGAGGGGACCAGAAGAACCCGAAATCTTTTAATGGCTTATAATATGCTGCATTGTAAGGCGCAATGCCAACATCAGATACCGCCATAAAGTACGGCATCATTTCATATTTTTGCGTACCTGTAAAAATTACATGCCGGCTCAAATTCATATCTCCAATTTTAGCTTTTACTTCATTCAGACACTCTCCTCCGCCAACAAAGAGAAACTGCACATTCTTATCTTTATCAATCACGGCTTTAACAAGTTCCGGGAGATCAAGCGCGCCATGCCATTTTCTAAATGTGCCTACAAATACTACTGTGAACTTGTTCTCCAAATTGTATGTCTTTCTAATGCTATTTGCTTTGTCCGTATTTCGCAGTTCAAGCCTAAACATATCCGTATTCGCTGCCCATCTAACCTGCTCGGTTTTCAGGCGGGCATGTTCAGGGACAACTGTAAGTGAAGTAGCTATAACCTTTTTTGCCTGTGCGAATTGAACATTCCTCCAGAACCTGAGTGTGTTGGCAGTTGTTTTGCATGTAATGTTGTATCTCCATATAAGTTCCTCAGTATGAGGACTGTTCACTTCAAGTATAAGCGGAATTTTTTTAAGCTTTGAATATATGGTTCCTGCCCCGCCGAATGTAACATATCGTTCAATGATAACATCAAACTTTCTCATCAGCAGTTCAGGAAGCAGTTTAAGCCCTGCAATTGGGAGTATCTTATTTGAATACCGCATATTGGTGCGAAGAAGTTTCACTCCTTTTAAGTATTCAGAACTCGTTAGTGTTTTGCTTTTTTGCGAGATTAATGTTACATCATATCCGAGCTCAGATAGATTTGAAGCAACCTCCCAAACATGCACTGAACCGCCATTATTTCCGGGCACGGTCTCTCCTGTTATGTATAATACCTTAATGCTCATATTAGCCTGTGTTCCTTAAAACTGAAATAGCCTTTATTCCCTATAATAATATGATCCAGCACATTGACATCTACAGTGCCAAGCGCTTCAATCAATGCCTGTGTTATGTTCTTATCTTCCTCTGACGGGGTGAGACTTCCTCCCGGATGATTATGCGCAAGAATAACAGATGTTGCTTTGTTTTTTAAAGCATGTTCCACTACCTTGCGTGGATAAACGACAGCTTTATTTACAGTACCGACGTGTATTGTTTCTGCTTTGACTGGTCTGTTGGCCGTATTAAGAAAAACCACCTTAAATATCTCATCCTTAGCTCCTCTCAGCGAAGCTTGTAGGTAATTATAGACCGCCTTTGGCGAAGATATTACATTCTCTTGTTCCAAAAGGTCTTGTAGAAGATATAAGGAAACAACCTCCTTAAACAAGTTGATAAGTATAGTTGCATTTGCGCCTATCCCATTTACTTTATTCAGCACTTCCATTTCCGCATCAAATACCCCTCTAATGCTTTTGAATTTTCTAAGCAGTGCTTTAGCAATAGGCTTCGTATCCTTGCGGGGTATTGCATAGGTCAGTATTAACTCGAGAATTTCATAGTCATGCCAGTTATCCAATCTGCTCTTTAGATACTTCTCTTTAATTCTCTGTCTGTGGTTCAGATAATCAGGCTTTATAATTTGTTTTCTACCGCTTTGCATACTTCCTCAACAGTTATTGCATCCATACAATGGTGTTTATCCTGCTTACAAACAGGTTTCTTGCAGCCCAGACAAAAGGCGTCTTTTTTCTGTATGACTACATGCTCCTCTCCATATGGCCGCCATATCTTGGGATCACCCGGTCCGAATAAGGCAATAACAGAAGTATTAACTGCAGAAGCTATATGAGTTGCGCAGGTATCAATGCTTACCAAAAGATTTGCTCTTCTCAGAAGCTCTGCATACTGACCAAGGTTTATTTTGCAATTCGAAATTATCGGCTTAGCATGCATGTTACTCTCTATTTCTTTTATTAAATCGGCATCGTCAGGTCCTCCTGATATACAGACTTTTGCCTTAAGTTTTTCTATTATAAAATCACCGACTTGCGCAAACCTGTCTGAAGTCCACTGATAAGAGGCATTACTTCCGGGATGTATGCATACAAGAGTATCTGTTTGCGCTATATTGTGCTCTTTCAGAAAACTTTCACACCACTTCTGGTTCTTACATGATTCTTTAATATACGGACGCCTATCTTTAACAATGAATCCAGCCTTTTCTATGAGTTTCAGCCAGCTATCTACTTCATGAAATACTTTTATTGAGTCCGAGTATTCCCACATGGGCCTGTTCCAGTAAAGAGGCGCTTTCACCTTATCTGTTAATAAGAACCCTCTGTGGCGATAATTATAGCCTATGCGTTTCTTCGCATTAGCCCAAAACGCTATAAGATTGCTCGTAAGTCTTGTATCCAGAACTATTGCAAGGTCATAGGTCGAAACAGGCAAGGTTTTGGAAAATCTCCATATTGAAAATAAATTTCTCCCATTTTTCTCGCAGTCAAAATAAACAAGATCATCAGCAAGCTCCTGATCTTCAACAATTGATTTGAGATCAGTAGAGACAGCCAAAGTTATATGCGCATCAGGCAGATTTTCTCTAACCGCTCTTATTGCAGGAAATGTTACAACTGTATCCCCTATACGCAAGAGGTCCACTATTAAAATATTTTTAAATTTTGAAATACTCATAACTAATTTATGATAACAAATATTCCGTAATATATCATATGGTTTCTTTAGCTGAAGCTTCCCCAAGAATTGATTTACCTTGAAATTCAACCTAATTATTTGTTATATTTAAATATAATTAAGGGAGGGAATTGATATGATAAAGTTTTTTAGCAAAAGAAGTGGTTTTACCCTTATGGAGATGCTTGTTGTAATTGCAATAATAGCGTTGCTTGCAGGCATGTTGCTTCCATCGTTAGGAAAGGCGCGAATAAGGGCAAGAGTTGCAAAAGCCAAAGCCGAAATGCTGAATATCAGAGTTTCCATAGAGCAGTATTATGCAGATTACTCCACTTATCCGACAAATGATGTAGGGTTCAATTATACTGACAATGCAGGAACTGAGTATGGCGCATTATATAAATTAAGAGATGATACAAAAGCTTACATGTCCAGTATTCCAAAAGACCCGTTTGATAACTCAAAACCATATATGTATTTTTCTAATGAAGATAATATGGGTGGGACATCTGATATAGCTACTGCATGGGTTATGTTTAGCAAAGGGCCTGACAAGACAAATACAGGCGAAACAGGTTTAGATGATAATGGCTATGATGACTATGTTTCCGGCGATACTTTTATAAACGAATATTTCACAGGTAATGCGGGAAATGTATATTTAAGTGGACCGTAGAAAAGTCGCATTGTGCTATTCATAAACCCTCATAAAATCTTAATCATCAAACCCTCCTCAATGGGTGATATTATTCACACTCTGCCTGTGCTTGCTACATTAAGGAAACACTATCCAAAAGCGGATATTTCGTGGATTGTCAAAAACAAGTTTTCTGATTTATTAGTAGATAATCCTGATCTAACAGAGATTATTCCATTTGATAACAATAGTTTTTTGCAGCTAATCAAAATACTGCGCAAAAAAGATTTTGATATTGCGCTGGACATTCAGGGATTATTCAGAAGCGGAATCTTAGCTTATTTTAGCAAGGCAAGTCATAGGATTGGTTTCAGTAAAATTAACAGTCGCGAATTGAGTCATATATTCTACAATTACAAAGTAACTCCACCTCAAAAGGCTGTTCATGTAGTGGACAAAAACCTGAGTCTGCTTGAACCGCTGGGTATATCCAAGTATATATATGATTTTAAAATCCCAATATCCGCGCAGGATTTAAGATTTGCAAAGGAATTTTTTGAATTAGAAAAACTAGTTCCAAAGAGGGATAAAATCATTATGCTAAACCCTGGCGCTGGGTGGCCGACAAAGCGCTGGCCGTCTGAAAACTTTTTGTGTCTTGCAGATAAATTAACAAAAAATAGCAGTGCTAATATCAATGCTAATGTAAAAGTAATTATGTCATGGGGTCCCCAAGAAAAAGAGATAATGGGAAACATTAAAAGCAACGAGAATAACAGAATTGCAATAATGCCTCAATCCAGCATAAAACAACTTGCGACAATAATTAAGAGCTGTGATCTTTTTGTTGGTTCTGATACAGGCCCTACACATCTTGCGGCGGCGCTGGAAGTTCCTGTTATCGGTTTGTATGGTCCGTCGGATCCTGAAAGAAATAGGCCGTATGGAACAAAAAATATTATTATTCAAAAAGATATACCGTGTATTTCGTGCTGGAAGAAAAAATGTGCTAAAATTGATTGCATGAAAAATATATCTGTGGATGAGGTTTTTGAAGCATGTATAAAACTACTCGGTCTGAGATGAGAACAGATACTCATAAAATATCCATTATATGTGACAGAATTATTGAGTACAGCATACTTCTTCTGGTTTTTATTCTGCCGTTTAAGCATACCGCGTCTGTTGAAACAGCGGCACTTCTTATTCCTCTCATTGCATGGATAGTAAAGCTAAGATATGTTCCTGATGCGCATTTTATAAAAACCCCTTTAAACTTCCCTATTATGTATTGGGGAATTGTTGTTGTGTTAGCCTCAATCGGTTCTATAGCTCCAGCGTATAGTTTCTATGAATTCAGGTCGCAATTTTTGAAACAAATAATACTTTTTTTTATTGTAATAAATAATATAAAAACCAATAAACAAATACTAAGAATAGTATATGTATTAGCTGTTTCGGCATGCGTCTTTTCTATATATGGCATATACGGCTACCTCGATAACACATTGACAGAGTACGGAAGAGCTATAGGCGCATTTGACAGCTATAGCCGTTCAGCAATGTACTGTATGCTTGTTATTCCATTAATTTTAACAATGTCTTTCCATAGTAAAAACAAATACACAAAATTGATTTTAATTTTATCCACTCTCTTAACAGGTATATTGTTAGTACTAACTTTTACCCGCGGGCCATGGATAATACTATTTGGTATCCTTTTGATATTACTGTTTAGAAAGAGCAAGAAGATATTAACGGTCTTTTTAACAGCATTAGTGCTTTTGGTTCTTTTTTATGGTCCGGTTACCGAAAGGGTAAAATTTACATTTGAGATTAAAGAAGGTATTAACCGAGCATCGTCCGGACGCCTGACATTATGGCAGAATAGTCTTCAGATCATAAAAAAACATCCCATGCTAGGAGTTGGATATGGCCCGAATATATTCAGAAAAATGTATCCGCATCCGGAATACAAATTTTATATTACTGATCCTCATGGCAATTTCCAGCAGTCAGACGCGCACAATCTTTTTTTACAGATTCCTATAGAGACGGGAATAGTTGGGTTTATAGTATTTATATATCTTTTGGCAATGTACATAAAATGTGGTTACAGCTCATATATGCAAACAAAAGACTATTTTAAAAAAGACATAGCATTTATACTCTTTCTGACAATTATTGGATTTCTGATTTGCAGTATTTCCGGATACTTTTACGAAGATAGAATAGGGCTTATGTTTTGGTTGTACATTGCTATATCCATAGGCATAGGAATTAATGAAAAAGAAAATAGAGCCTAGCAGAATCGTATTTTTCCCAAAAGGGGATTATAACGTACCAAGTACAAGATATAGATGTGTGTTTTACGCTAGAGAATTAAAAAAGCATGGATTTTCCACCTCCATAATGTCGCCGCGTTTAATACTCAAAAAAAACATATGCATTGGACGATACCGAGAAGCGATGAAGAGTATGAGAGAATTGAGCCAAAATCGCAAAGATATTATTATTTACGCCCAAAGAACAGTTTATCAGTCGGATTTTATAAGATTTCTATGGATATATAAAAAGCTATTTAATATAAATGTGGTTTTCGATTTTGACGACTCAATATTCCTAAGGCGTAAAAAACGTACTGATCGCATGTTGAAAATGTCGAATGTTGTTATTGTTGGAAGCCACTTTTTGGCTGAGTATGCTAAAAAATTTAATGACAATGTTTACATTGTGCCAACAGCTATTGATACGGATAAATTTAAGCCTGCACATAAAGAAAAAAGACCTGAATTCAGAATAGGCTGGGTCGGAGACGGAAAGACATATCAGGATGATCTTATAATACTGAGAGAACCGTTAATCTCTATTGCAAAAGACTATAATATAATATTTGAGATAATAGGCACCAAAGGTTGCCCTAAACTAAAAGAAGCTTATGGAAAATGCAAACATTTAAAGGTTGAGATGATTGACTGGATGGAACCGGATAATATCCCTTCTAAATTGACAACCTTTGACGTAGGAGTGTATCCTTTGCTGGATAATGAATGGAGTAGTGGAAAATGCGGGCTTAAAGCCCTGGAGTATATGTCCACAGGCATTATCGCTCTGTGCAGCAAAGTTGGCGAAAATAACTATTTTATAAAAGACGGCAAAGATGGGCTTCTGGCAAGAACTCCTGATGAATGGGAAACTAAACTCAGAATTTTAATTGAGAATACCAAGCTTAGAAAACAAATAGCTGTAAACGGAAGAAAGACCGTTGAAGAGAAATACTCAATATATGTTGCTGGAGAAAAACTTGCAGAAATATTAAAAAACCAATTCTGGAATAATAATAACACGGAGAAATAGTCTATGAGTAGAATACCAATTCTTTTTTATCATAAAATCAATTATCCCAATCCCAAATCTACTGAACAATGTTTGTATGTAACACCTGAAAATTTTGAAAAGCAGATGAAGTTTCTTAAAAAATGGAACTACATGCCTGTTTCCCTTGATGAAGTCATTGCGAGCACTAAGAGAGAAAAGGAATTCCAGCAAAAGCCAATTGTTATAACCTTTGATGATGGGTATCTTGATAATTATTCGTACGCATTTCCCATTATGAAGAATCTGGGATTTACAGGTACTGTTTTTTTAACAACAGACGCAATTGGCAAAACTATGGCTTTTGATGAAAGCAAAGAAGAAATACCTGAGAAATTTATGTCATGGGAAGAGGCAAAGAAGATGCTGGCATTTGGATTTAGTTTCGAGTCTCATGCATGCAGCCACAAACGCATGACTAAGTTAACGGATGAAATGGCATGGGATGAAATGACAAAACCAAAACAAATTATTGAAGAGAATCTCTCTCAGCCGGTAAAATACTTTTGCTATCCATACGGCGATTACAATGAGAATACAAAGAATTTTCTTGCTCAAGCCGGGTACAAAGGAGCATGTACAACAAAAAGAGGCATGAATCATACACCTGAAACTCTATTTGAACTGCGAAGAATACCTGTAAAGAAAAACACAAATATATTGAAGTTTGTTTTCTCCATTACTCTTAAGTACATAAATAAATAACAAATTTCAAATGGCAAGATTAAAAAAATCTGTTTACATTATATTCATCATCTTTGTTAGCATTTTTATGTGCTATAAGCTTCTCTGCGCAGTCGGTGGCTTTTATATCAAGAAAACTATTAACAGAGTTTCTCAAGATAGAGTCTGGGTAAAAAAAGCCTCTGTAAAATTCAATTTTCACACAGCAAGTATTCAACTCAATGACTTAAGCATATTAAATGAGCGTGATCTAAAAAAGAATTTTCACGCAAAAACAGTATTTGCAAAAATAAAAATACGCCCTTTATTAAATAGAGAATTAGTTTGTGACAATGTTATTATTGTAGAGCCTCAGGTTAATATAAAACTTCCGTTTTCTTCTCGACGGACAGGGGGGAGAACTGCTTTAAAAAAAACCCGTTCTCCTAAAAGCTGGAAATATACCTTAAAGAAACTGGAAGCAAAAGGCGGAAATCTTTGCTACTATAATGCTTCATCAAAATCTTCAATAAAAGATATTAATCTAATATTAAAAGATTTTTCACCAACAAATCCTTCTACCTTTTCTTTAAATGGGCATGTTGTTTCAGGAGAAAATCGTACGGAACTTTCAGCTTCAGGCAAGATATTGCATATACCTGAACCATTCAGGATTGCGGATATGAAGATTGAATCCTCTGTAAAAATTTCATCTCTGAAGCTTGAAGATTTCTGGTGGATATACGGAAGACACGTACCATTTGAGACATTATCAGGTATAGTTGATATACAAGGAACATACAATGGAGCTTTCCGGGGAATTTTTAATTCATCGGGGAAAATTGTTTTTAACAACACAAAGCTTTCCTATCGAAGTATATACGAGAAGGACATCGCCGTTACGAAATGTGCAATAGATTATAATTATGAAATGAATAGAGAGAAGATATCTATTAGCAAATTCAATTTAAACTCCAAAGACTTTTTAGCGAATGGCGTGTTTAATCTATGTAATTATCGCTCCCCTGACAGACATATTTCTGCGAACGTCTCAATCAAAAATTTAACCTCTGCCACTCCAGTTGATTTTAGAGGAAAAGTTATCTTAGAGAATAACGTCACAAGCGTTGAAATAGAAAAGGGAATATATTCTGATGTTACAATCGTTACTCCACATCTGCCGCTCTATATAAAAGATAGAATATTGTATATTGACGGGGTAAATTTGAAAGTAGCAGAGGGAGAAGCTGAGCTATCAGGCAAACTTAATTTTTCTTCTTCGCATGACATTGAATTTAGTTCAGTATACAAAACAAAAAATATTGACATCCAAAAACTGGCTTCAATATTTGGCATTGAAAACCTTACATTTAGTGGAGTGCTGGACTGTGAAGGCGATGTAAGAAGTTGCGGTAGCTCGATAGATAAAATAATAAAGAACTTGGATGGCAATCTTAATATAACATTAAATAATGGATATTTAACTGAACAACATGTATTGGTTAGAATGTTTACTCTTATTAATATGTACGATGTAATAAAATTAAGACTGCCTCAAATAGATAAGGATAGAATAGAATATAATACGGTAACAGCCAAGGCGGTGATAAACTCAGGAATGGTCAATGTAAAAAGCCTGTATATTGATGGCGACCGAATCAGAATCTCGGGCAGAGGAGATATTAATCTGGTCGAAGAATCAATAAATATGGTTTTTGGTGTCGAGCTTTTTCAGATCATTGATGAGGTGTTGAATAAGATACCGATTATAGGTTATATTATAACAGGAGAAAATGATAATTTACTTGCTTTCTATGTTAGACTAAAAAGAGGCAAAGACGGATATTTAAATGTAGCAGTTGTTCCGCATGAATTACTGGGGGATGTTACGATAAGATTGTTTCAGCGATTGTTAAATTTGCCATTAAAGATGATGACTCCTATTATGAAATCTATAAATAATAAAAAGAAGAATGTTGAGAATGAAAGATAGAATAATACAGAGTATTTCTAAAATATTCAGCAATGCCGGAAAATCCATATATCTCGTTGGGGGTTCAGTACGCGATTTATTAATGGAAAGACCTCTCAACGATTATGATTTCGCTACCTCTGCAACTCCTCCTGAAATTATCAGAATTCTGCGAAACAGCAGGATAAAAACATATCCGGTAGGTATAAATTTTGGAACAGTCGGCGCGTTCATAGACCAGATTGAATTGCATATTACGACCTTCAGGAAAAAAGAGAGATATAGTGGTTTCAGCAGAAAACCGGATGTTGATTTCGGCACTAATATAATGGAGGATTTAGAGCGCAGAGATTTTACAATAAATACAATAGCGGTAAGTGCTGATTTGAAAATAATTGATCCTTTTAAGGGAAGAGAAGATCTGAAAAAAAAATTAATCAAAACACCAAAAGATCCGGATACTGCATTTGAAGATGATCCCTTAAGAATATTAAGAGCATTAAGATTCCAATCTCAATTAGGATTTGAGATTGAAGAGAAGACTCGCACATCGTTGAGAAAAAATGCGTACAGACTGCTAAATCTCTCAAGCGAGAGAATAAGGGATGAGATGACTAAGCTCTTACTTGGCAGTCATGTGGAAGCAGCATTGAGAAATCTAATGCAAAAAGAAATAATCAACTACTTCATCCCTGAACTTGTTCCTCTGAAAAACCTGCATGAAGATAGCCGGCTTCATCACAAAGATGTGTGGATGCACACAGTAAAAGTTGTTAACAATTGTCCTCTGGATGAAAAAATAAGATGGGCTGCGCTGCTTCACGACATAGCGAAACCATATGTGAGAACAATAGATGCAAAAAATGTGCATTTTTATAGACATGAGGACTTGGGCGCTAAGATGGCGTGGGGAATTCTTACAAGGCTTAGATTCTCCAATCAAGACCGCAGACATATATGTTTCTTAATCAGTAAACATATGCGGGCAAATCTTTATACCTCTCTATGGACAGACACTGCAGTGAGACGGTTCGCAAGTAAAATGGGAGATAAGCTCTCAGATGTTCTCAATATCTCCAAGGCAGATATAACATCACACAAAAAGGAGAGAGTTGATAAAAAACTGAAAGAATTATCTGGTCTTGAGCAGAGATGTAAAAAACTGCTTTCAGCGAAAAAACCAAAATTCCCAATCACTGGAGACGAGTTAATGAAGGAATTTAATCTTTCACCATCACCATTGATAGGAAAAATGAAAAACAAGATACTAAAAGCAATTACAAGCGAAGAATTACCTGATGATAGCGAGAATAAGGAAATATATTTTAAATATATTAAGAAGACATTTAAAAAGGAACTTGGGATATAATGCAAACTGTAATACACCTAAACGCTGGTGAGGTTTGGAGCGGGATAGAGCAGAGAATATTCTCAATCAGCAGGTTGCTTAATAATAAGCAGTTTAAAATAATTTTAGCTGTCTCTCCGTCAAGCCCATTATATAAAAAAGCGAGTTCATATAATATACCATTATTGTCTCTTAAAATAGGCAAGTGGAAATTTAACCCGGCAAACATATGGAAACTATCACGAATTTTAAAAATTCACAAAGTTGATATATTGCACACGCACCGTTCATCAGATCACTGGATAGGAGTTTTGGCTGTTAGATTGTTTGGTCTTTCTACTCAATGTAGAATTATTCGAACACGCCATAATTTCACAACAATAAAAAATAACTGGATAAACAATAAACTGTATAAAGAATGGACAGATAGAATAGTAGCAGTGGCAGAGATAATAAAACGACAACTGGTTGATGAAAACAACATCACTGAGAATAAAATCACAACTATCCATAGTTCCATAGATACAGAAAAGTTTAAACGCGAGTTTGGTGATAAAAATATACGAAACGAGTTTGGAATATCATCCGATACTGTAATTGTAGGAATGGTAGGAAGATTGAGAGAACATAAGGATTATCCAAACATGTTCGCAGCGTTGAATATTATTGTTAAAAAAATTGAGAATATTAAATTATTGATCGTGGGGGACGGAATTCTGGAATCGAAACTTAAAGATATGGTGCAGGAGATGAAATTAAGTAATTACGTTATATTCGCAGGTAAAAGAGGAAATATACCACAAATTCTTTCAGGGATTGATATATTCGCCCTTTCTTCCTCTGTTGAAGGATCCCCCGCTGTAATCAAAGAAGCTCTTATTATGGAAAAACCTGTTGTTTCTACAAATGTAGGCGGCATTCCTGAAATTATTCAAAACGGAATTACCGGTATTTTAGCTCCTCCTCATAATCCTGAGGCTCTAGCTAATGCTATTCTTGACACAATAAATAATAGAGACAAAGCCTTAGAAATGGCAAGAAAAGGAAAACAAGTTATCATTAACAAATTTTCAGAAACCAAACTTGCAGAGCTGACAGCGGAGGTCTATCAAGAACATGGTTAAATTAAAAAGTGAAAATATGTATAAAATTCTCCTTGAGAATCTTCCGCAGAAAATATTTATTAAAGATAAGAAATTAGTTTATGTCTCCTGCAACAAAAATTATGCAAGGGACTTAAAGATTGAAATTTCGGAAATCGTCGGAAAGACGGATCGCGATTTTCACTCTAAGAAATTAGCCGAAAGATACAGGATAGACGATAAAAGAATTATAGAATCTGGAACAGCCGAAGATTTTGAAGAAGAATATCTTAAGGATGGACGAAAAGCATTTGTTCATACAGTCAAAACACCTGTTAGGGACGATAAAGGCAATATCGTAGGAATATTAGGTATCTTCTGGGACATTAGCGAGCAAAAGCGAATGCTGGAGGAACTGAGAAAATACCATGTCAACCTTGAGAACATGGTCGAAAGTCGTACAGTAGAACTTAAAAAAGAAATTGCTGAACGCAAAGTCGTAGAGAAGGAGTTGCGTGAGAGTAAAAATAAATACAAAACACTTCTTGAGAATCTTCCTCAAAAGGTATTTTTATTGGATAGAAATCTAGCTTTTGTCTCTTGCAACAAAAGCTTTGTTCAAAACAAAAAAATCAGGTCGGAAGAAATCGCAGGAAAAACAGATTATGATTTCTTTTCGAAGGCAATGGCTGAAAAATATAGAGCAGACGATAGAAGGATCATCAAATCCGGAAAAACAGAAGAAATAGAGGATAAATACATCATAGGCGGCAAAGAATTCACTGAATGTACAATCAAGTGTCCTGCCAAGAATGAACATGGCAATATCATTGGACTATTGGGTATTTCTTGGGACATCACTAAGCGTAAGGAGACAGAGAGGATACTGAAGAAACAAAAATTAGCTTTAGAACAAAAAAATATTGCGCTCAGTGAAATTATAGCGCAGATTGAAGTGGAAAAGAGAAAGATGAAAGATGATATAGCCGCTAATGTAAATGAATTATTGCTTCCAATTTTAGAGAAGCTTAAATTAGAAAAAACTGCCGGTAAATACATCGATTTATTAAAAAACCATTTAGGAGAATTGGTATCTTCGTTTGGTCGTAACATAAGAGGAAAAAGACTTAATCTAACTCCCAGAGAAATTGAAATTTGTGGCATGGTAAAAGGCGGACTCACAAGTAAGGAGATTTCCAACCTTTTAAATATTTCCTACCAAACAATTGAAAAACACCGTAAGAATATCAGGCGTAAAATGGGAATATCCAAAAAGAATATTAACTTAAGCTCTCTCCTTCAGACCATTTAACAGGTAATTTATATACCCGTTATCTACCCACATAATTCATGTTGCCGATGTTTTATTGTAAAATGTAAAGTAGACGCTCGTGTAGTATGAGAAATATGGAGGATAAATGAGTCTTTCTGGTTTCATGAGAAAAGAGTTGATTCTTCTTAATCTTTCGTCCGCTAAAAAAGAGAACATAATTAAAGAGTTAATATCCCCCGTTATAAAAGAAGGTCTTACAAATTCAGAACACACACTGTACAATGCTATTTTAGATAGAGAAGCACATGGCAGCACTGCGATAGGAAGCGGAGTTGCTATTCCACATGCTGATGTGTTGTCTACAAAAAAGAAAGTTATTGTTTTTGGAAGATCAAATAAAGGGGTACCCTTTGATTCAATTGATAATAAGCCTGTAAATCTTTTTTTCATGATTGTTTCTCCTAGCAAAGAAACATGTCCGCATTTGAAAACATTAGCCACAATATGCCGCCTTCTTAGGAACAAAATCTTTAGAGATGCTTTAATGAACGCTAGCTCTGCAGAAGATATAATAAAATTGATTGTCATGGAGGAGAAATCTCTGGCGGAAAGGAATAAATGATATGGGTAAACAAACGGAACAAGAGCGAAGACAATATCCGCGATACACTATTAATGAATCTGTTGAGTTAAGATTGCAAAGAGATTCAGAAAAACATCTGGTTGGATATTGTGGCTATGCAAAAGATATAAGTCTTGGTGGAATCTGTATGAAATTATCAAGGCATAAAGATATAAAAGACTCCAGAATAAAAAAAGATATAAAACTTCAAGTGAGAATTCCTGTGCTTGATATCACAAAACATTTAGAATTAGATGGTCAGATAGTCTGGCTCTTACAGAAAAAAGAGGATTACAATAATGGAATACAATTTATCGGAGATGCCAAAGAAACAAAAATAGCTCTTTCTCGATTTATTAACGAAATAAAAACCTCTTCTTGAACTTCAAACCGCCCGCGCACCACTTAACTTGACCAAATTAACGCTTATCTATACAATAACGCAGTCATGAATGAACCAGTTAAAATTCTCCGCATAATTCCATCTCTTGAAATGGGTGGTGTTGAAAGAACACTGACATCCATACTTCCAAGATTAGATAAAAAAAAATACAAGGTTTATCTGTGCTGCCTCTTTAAGCGAGACAAACTGGCAGATACTATGGAATCTTTAGATATTCCTATTATCAAATTTAAAATGCGGGCTCGACTGGATTTTGACGGGAAATATATAATGGGCATATTGAGGCTGGCACGTCTTATGAAAAAGATGCAGATAGATATTGTCCATACTCATCTATATAGAGCAAATATTGCAGGTAGAATTGCTGCTAAATTGGCAGGAGTACCGGTAATAATAGCCAACGAACACAACATAGATTCGTGGAAGAAATTTCCTCAAAAATTGAATGACAGAGTATTAGCAAGAATTACAGATAAAATTATTGTTGTGTCTGATGCGGTCAAAGATTTCTATGTTAATAAAATAGGGATATCTGAGAATAAAATTATTACAATTTATAATGGAGTTGATATTCCAAAATTTCAAATTCATGTAAATATAAACAAAAAAAGAGAAGAATTGGGAATCAAACCAGATGAAAAAGTTATAACCATAATAGGACGTCTGCATCAACAGAAAGGACACTGTTATTTTTTAAAGGCAGCTCAAATAATAGGAAAGAAAAAACCAAATGTGAAATTTTTGGTTGTGGGTGACGGTCCATTAGAAAATCAGTTGAGAGGCATGTCAAACGATTTAAAAATTGGTAAAAATATAATATTTACAGGTTTGCGAAATGATATTCCACAAATTCTAGCAATGTCTGATATATCTGTTCTGACTTCCTTAAGAGAAGGATTTTCAATAACAGTTCTAGAATCTATGGCTGCCGGGAAACCTGTTATTGCAACGAATGTTGGAGGAAACAGCGAGATTATTGAACACGAAAAAACAGGTTTTATTATTCCTGCTCAATCTCCTGAAAATTTGGCTTCATATAGCCTTAATATAATCAACAATCAAGAATTGGCAAAAAAGATGGGACAAGAAGCAAAAAAAAGAGTGCTAAACTTTAGTATTGACAGAATGGTTAAAAAAACAGAGAATCTATACGAACTTTTAATTCAGAGTGTCAAATTAAATAGAAGGTAAAGGTATGTTTGGAGGAAAAAAAGATACGCAAGAAGACAGAAGAAAGTATGTGAGGCTAGAGAAAGCCTTTAGGATAAAATATGGGGTTATTGGTGTTGGTAAAAAAATTCCCGTTCAATATGATCTGTTAGATTCCGTTGAATTAAAATACAATGGGCATACAAAAGACATCTGTGAAGGAGGACTATGTCTGGAAAACGGAGACTTAAAAGAACTTTTAAGGACGAGCGTAAAAGAAGGGACTGAATTAAGACTAAGAATTTTAATTTCTGGTAAAGACTTTGAAGATATTGACACTATTGGCAAAGTAGCTTGGGTAGATCTAGAAAAAGATATATGTGGAGTAAAATTTATATTTATTCAGCGTGAAGACTGCCATAAAATCCGCAACTATATCAGAGATGAATACATTGGAAACTATAAAAAACTAACAAGTCGCTCTAACTGATTATGTTCTTCTACCTACTTCTGCTCTTTACGCTACTTCCAATGACAGAGTTGGTTCTGCTGATAAAAATCGGTCATCATATTGGTCTCTTAAATGCAATTTCAATTGTTGTTGTAACAGGTATTGCCGGCGCTTCGCTTGCAAGATGGCAGGGATTAACAGTAATTAGAGAGGTTCAAAATCAACTTTCTCTCGGGATTATGCCGAAGGAAGAAATTCTGGATGGCATAATAATACTGGCAGGAGGACTTCTCTTGCTTACCCCCGGCTTAATCACGGACTTTGTTGGATTAGTTGCCATAATCCCTATTACAAGAAAATGGATAAAGTATTTTGTGAAGAAAAAGCTTGAACAAATGATGAATGAAGGAAAGTTTAAAATAAACAGGTTCTGATCATATGAAGATAGCATACCTCTGTGAAGACAGCCAAATTCCAATAATGGGAGTAAAGGGTGCTTCCATTCATATACGCGAAGTTATTAATGCACTAATTAAATTAGATCACGAAGTATTTATAATTACAACAAATAGGGGAGAAAATCCCCTAAAGAATGTGCAATACAAAATTCACGAAGTATTGCCATTTACATCAAAGAAATTGGGTGCTGATCTAAGAATGACACTCACAAGCAGAAAACTCTACAAAAAAGCCAAGACCTTATTTGACAGTGAGAAACCTGATCTAATTTATGAAAGATATGAACTTTATGGAAGCGCAGGAATGAAGCTGGCTCGAAAATTTAAAATACCATTTATGTTAGAAATTAATGCCGCTCTTTTGTGGGGACCTAAGCGGAGATTAAATTTCAGGCCTTTAGCCGGATATGCGGAAAATAATATATTTAAAAGCGCTGGAGCGATAATTATAACTACGGATAATCTTAGAGACTATGTTATCAGAAAAGGGATAGACAAGAACAAGGTTTTTGAAATCCCTGACGGCGTAGATCTCGAAAAATTTAATCCGGAGATATCTGGAATTTCCATTAGAAAAAAATACAAACTAGAGAAAAAAAAGGTTGTTGGATTTGTCGGAAGTCTTAGTAAAAGACAGGGACTTCCTCTACTTCTTGATGCAGTAGAAAAATGCAAACAGCAGATATCCGGCATTCACTTTCTTATAGTTGGAGAAGGATTCGAAGAACCTAAATTGAAAAAACTTGTTAAGAATAATAAGTTAGAGAATATTGTTACTTTTACCGGTGCTGTTTCATACAATGACATACCTGCACATATTGCTGCAATGGATATAACAGTTCTTCCCAATATGAGCATTTACAGCTCCCCTGTTAAAATTTTTGAATATATGGCAATGGCTAAACCCACTATTGCCCCGGCGGAAGGTCAGATGAACAGATTCTTTGAAAATCAAAAAGAAATGTTATTAATTAAACCTGGTGATAAAGAACAGCTTATAACCAGCATTATAAGGCTCTTTAATGACTCTGCGCTTAGGAAAAGACTAGGCTCTAATGCAAGACATAAGGTATCAAATTCTTATACATGGAATCACAACGCAAAGCGTATTCTAGAGATTGCTAGAACTACGCATTCCCCAAATTCGCATATTTAACTAATAAGGTTTTTCTAATATTTCCCTTCCAGAAATGAACTGTAATTTTGGTCTTATCTCCGCGTCCGGTTTTGCTGACAATTGTTCCTCGTTCCCATTTTGGATGCATGATTCTCTGCCCTACCTTATATGAACACTCATCATCTTCCAAGCTGTCGTATCTCAGACTATTATCTGTGAAGTTATTCTGAGATGAGAAAACAGATTTATCTAAACTGGTTCTTTTATATGTTTTAACCAATAAACTCTCAGGAATTTCATCTATAAATCTTGATGTTACTGTATTTCTCCATGTGCCGTAAATCCTTCTTCTTAGAGCTGATGAGAGATACAGTTTTTCTTTTGCCCTTGTCATACCTACATAGCAAAGACGTCTTTCTTCTTCAAGGTCACTTGTCTCGAGTGAAGAATTTATATGCGGAAAAATATCCTCTTCCATCCCTGCCATAAAACAAACTGGAAATTCTAATCCCTTAGCGCCATGAACAGTCATTAATGTAATTGCATCACTTTCAGAATCCCAGTTATCAACATTAGATAGAAGCGCAACTTGATCCAAAAAATCTCTAAGCAGTGGATTCTGTGTGTTTTCTTCATATTCTGCAATTGCGGAAACAACTCCAAAGACATTCTCTTCTCTTTCATGCGCAGTACCTGGATCCGTACTATGAAGATAGTCTACATAATTTAATTCTGCTATTAAATCTTTTGCCATTTTAGTAATGCTTCCTTTAAAAGCCTGATATTTTTTAATAATATTCACAAAGTCTTTTATCTTATTTTTTGTTCGTAAAGTTAGCCCCGAAACACTATCAAGCTTGCCAAAGAGACTGAATGGAGATATTTTTTTTAACGTTGTCTGCCCAATACCTCTTGGGGGTAAATTGATAATTCTTTTTACATTAATCGTATCGTCCGGGTTTGATATTACTCTCAAATAACCAAGTATATCCTTAACTTCTTTTCTATCATAAAATCTTACTCCGCCAATTATTTTATACGGTATGCTTTCGCGTCTAAAATTATCTTCAAGCAGTCTTGATAATGCATGCACACGATAGAATATGGCAATATCCTTATAGGTTTTATTGTTTATAAGTAAATTTTTTATTTGTTCTGAGATAAACTTTGCTTCTTCGATTTCATCATATGCCTGATAATATATTGGATTAGCTCCCTCAAGATTACGAGTCCACAAATTCTTCTCTTTTCTATTTGTGTTATTTTCAATCACACTATTTGCCGCAGATAAAATTGCCTGTGTTGAACGATAATTCTCTTCAAGCTTTATTATCTTAGCTCCTGCAAAATCCCTTTCAAAATTCATGATATTAGAAATATCTGCCCCGCGCCATTTATATATTGATTGATCAGGGTCTCCCACAACAGATATACTCGCATCTCCGGCAGCAAAAAGACGAATTAGTTCATACTGAGCATGATTTGTGTCCTGATATTCATCAACAAAAATATGCTTGAATTTATTATGATATTTATCCAAAATGTCAGGAAAATCATTAAATATTCTGACTGTGTTCATTATAAGGTCGCCAAAATCCATGGCTTTTACTTCTCTAAGACGTGTTTGGTATTCCTTGTAGATATCAGCAACTTTTTTTTCGTAGAAATTCCCACAAAATTCCATATACTCATCAACATCAAGGAGATTATCCTTTGCTCTGCTTATCTTTTCCAAAACGACTTTGGCCCGAAATTGCTTATCGCTTAAATTTAACTTTTTAATGCATTCCTTTATGAGATTAGTTTGGTCTGCTTCATCATATATTATGAAATCAGGCACTACCTTTTCGCTCTTCAGAATTCTAAGACAAACAGAGTGAAATGTGCCTATCCACAGTCCCCTTTCTAAGGATTCGGATACAAGTAAGCTGATGCGTTTTCGCATCTCCTCCGCAGCCTTATTTGTAAATGTGACAGCTAAAATACTGCGTGGACTTACACCTTTCTCAATAAAGTATGCAATCCTATAAATCAGTACACGCGTCTTGCCGCTGCCGGCACCAGCCAGTATAAGAAGCGGAGCTTTATTATATATAACAGCTTCTTTTTGAGCAGAATTTAAGGAACTTAAGATTATATCCATGCGCCTGATTCTACCAATCCTGCAAAGAATTTGCAAAAACAATTACTTGTATGTTATGTTGATTTTATGATTTTTGAATTATCTGTTAAGAGCCATAAAAGAGAGGAATTTATTAGTATTACTTCAGATATTGAAGATAAAGTTAAAGAATCTGGAATAAACGGCGGTCTCTGTTATATATTCATACCTCACACTACAGCCGGCATTACCATAAACGAGGGAGCCGATCCGGATGTCTTAAAAGATCTGGAATACGGATTGGATAGATGTGTCCCATATGAAGGTAAATATTACCATATGGAAGGCAACTCTCCTGCTCATATAAAGTCAAGTATAGTAGGCTGCGAAAAAACAATTTTTATAGATAACGGACACCTTGTGCTTGGAACATGGCAGTCTGTTTATTTTTGTGAATTTGATGGACCAAGAACAAGGCGAGTGCTAATTAAAATAAAATGACAAATTTCAAAATCCAAAATCCATTGTTCTGCTTTTTATTATTTATCGTGTTTATTTCAGGATGCTCCACGCAAAGATGTCTTATTAGAAATTCGTATAAGCCAAACGCAAAATTTTATGTAAATCCCTATGTTAAGCTTGAAAATTATGAGATAGCATATATACAGAAGCCGGAGGAAAACGGCAAAAACCTAACAGCAGACGATAGAATAATTCAGAACTATATAAAAGGTGAGATTAGTATAGCTTTTGAAAAAGCCGGCCTTTTCAAATCCGTTACATATAACAAAAAGATACTCAGCGAACCTAATGTGCTAAAGGTTGCATCTAGTTTCGCAGTTGATTACGGAAACCAGTTATGGCGATCTCATCTTGGGTTTCTGGGCTTTGGGAAAACAAAAATCCTGCTGGAAATAAAATTAAAGGATGCAAAAACAAACGCCATCGTCTCAAGATATAAAGACTCTCTGACAGGAACAGGTTGGGAATCTATCGCAGGTGGAGAGCCAAATTTTCTTATAAAAAAAGATGTAAGGGAAATAGTTAGGTCTTATGTTGATTTATTAAGAATACGTTGGAGAAGGAACATTCTTACCCGCCGAACTTAGATTTAAGCTCCTCCAAAAAGCTCCTGCGTCTAGGAGTTAAATTTTCACCGCTTATCTCAGCAAACTTTCGGAGAAGTTCTTCCTGTTCATTATTTAATTTTACCGGTGTTTCAACTATAACTCTAACTAGTTCGTCACCCTTACCATATCCATGCAGACTTGGTACACCCTGACCGCGTAAGCGAAATGCTTTCCCTGATTGTGTACCTGTCGGGATCTTCATCTTTGCCTTACCTTTCAAAGTAGGCACCTCTATTTCTGCGCCTAGCGTTGCTTGTGTTATGCTTATAGGGACTTCACATAGTATATTGTCCTCATGTCGAGTAAAAAGCTCATCCTCTTCCACATGAATTACTACATATAGATCTCCTGAACTTCCACCCCTTGTGCCGGCTTCTCCTTCTCCCCTGACCTTTAATTGAGAACCTGTGTCAACTCCGGGCGGTATTTTAACAGTAAGTTCCCGTGGCTTATTTACTCTTCCGGTTCCCCTGCAAACCCCGCATGGATCCGTTATTATCGTACCTTCTCCTCCGCATCTATCACACGTCCTGTTTACACTAAAAAATCCCTGCGAATAGCTTACCTGTCCCGCTCCTCCACATTGAAGACAATTGATGCGTTTTGTTCCCTTTTTAGCGCCGGATCCATTACACTCTTTACATGTTTGCGGTCTGGAGATACGAATTTTCTTATCCGTGCCAAAGGCTGCTTCTTTTAAGGTTATCTGCAAGTCATATCTAAGATGCTCTCCCCTGTTGTGCGCATCCCTTCTTCCTGTGCCTTGATTGCCTCCGCCAAAAAACCCTTCAAATATATCCCCGAAATCACTGAATGCACCACTACTGAATATATCCGAAGCATTTCTAAACCCGCTAAAACCTCCGCCCTCCAGTCCGCTATGTCCAAACTGATCATAAGTCGCCCTTTTTTTAGGATCACTCAATACTGCATAAGCTTCAGACGCTTCTTTAAACTTCTCTTCATATGCTTTATCACCCTGATTTTTATCAGGATGATATTTATGCGCAAGCTTCCTATAAGAACGCTTTATCTCATCTATTGCTGTATGCTTATCGACGCCAAGTATCTCGTAATAATCTCTTTTAGCAGCCACTATTTATCCTTCTTCTTATCATCATCTTCTACTTTATAGTCTGCGTCTATTACATCGTCTTCCTTCTCAGACTTTTTATTTTCTGGCTTTGATCCTGCTTCCGGTCCTGCCTGCGCCTGTTCTCCTGCTCCCGCTTGCTGTTGTTTTGCAGCTTGCTGATACATAACCTCAGCCAATTTATGAGCGGCCTTCTGTAAATCCTCAGAAGCCTTTTTCATCTGCTCAATATCATTAGCTTCTAAAGCCTTTTTAGCTTCGTCTAAAGCAGACTGTATCTTGCTTTTCTCAGATGAATCTATCTTATCTCCATGATCCTTCAAAGATTTCTCCGTTGTATAAATCAGAGAATCCAACTGATTGTGAGCCTCAATTGCTTCCTTCTTTTTCTTATCTTCCTCTGCATGAGATTCAG
>Ga0207996_1000192_pt1 | contig 56430 bp, 49 predicted proteins | sample AntAceMetag02UKG_FD_184773 | JGI IMG/M metagenome (GOLD analysis project Ga0207996, IMG submission 184773) | Saline lake microbial communities from Ace Lake, Antarctica - Antarctic Ace Lake Metagenome 02UKG (SPAdes) (version 2) | ecosystem: Environmental > Aquatic > Non-marine Saline and...
ATACCTGGGGGGTCAACGGCGATTTTACCACCATTATTCCTCCCTGTACTATCACCCTTGTCAATGCTATGAACACTATAAACGCCGAAATCATCAATATGAGTGTTATATACAGCGGCAATCCTGTTGCCATGAGCCAGCCTGTCATAAAAACCAATCCAAATATCAACATAAACACTGCTGTCCTGTATGATAGAGCTTCTTCACTATCGTCTATTTTTTTATCACCTGTAAACGCTTTTCTGAACACATCCCTTAGATGATGTCTTGCTGTCCAGAGGATTACAGCTACCAGCACTATCATTGCTCCAAATCCCTGATGCGATACACTCGGGGATGACGCGCAATATCTTTCATATGAGCCTATGCTATATCCTATCATCCTGAATATCCCTGTTTGGATTGTTCCCAATACTGAAAATAACCATAGTCCTAATGATAAGTCTGCTGCAAGTAAGTATGATATTCCTAATACTGGAAAACTTATACGAAATATAAGATTAGTTGTATTTCTTAAAATAGGAACATATGAACTCAAATTAATCTCCGGCACGAAATGAAAATATGCATGCAAGCCATTTATACTGCTTATTATTACCGGCACTGCTACTCCTAACCACAACACCGGATTCTTAAAGAATTGATTTATTAATGACCCTTTTTCCGCATTCTCCATCATTTCATTCGGCAGCTGCATAAGCGGATACATTAATCTCTCTTTTTCCATCCACTGTTTCCTGATTATTACCATCATGGCATACATTACTGCATACAATGCCAGAATAAACGATAACCAGGATACAAGCGGTATCTTCCATGCTCCCCACGGAATCTTTGCTCCTTTTGGCAGTCCTTCAAAGAAGCATCTTACTGCTTCGCTGTCTTGTGGAACCAACCATTTTGGTATATGTGGATGTATTAATTCTGCCCAGCGATTTATTGGGGTTACATAATACTTTGAACCTGCCAGTATTGGTAGTAATTGTTCCATCAGTCCCATTGTTGGAATTGCGCATGCTACAAGCATCATGATAAAGATTATCAGTAATTCTTCTTTTTTTAGGCTTATGCCTAGCTTATTCAATGGAACGTTGACTAAAAGTATTAGTAAAAATAACAGAAACACTGCTATTAAGGGCAAACTGGTTAACATTGTTGCAGAGCCATGTATAAATGAGTCTGCATACGGCCCTGCTACAGAAACAAATAATGATAAAATCGCTCCAATTAGAAATGAACGAAAAGTTAATGTCTTTTTTAAGTTGCTCACTATGATCCTCTCTTGTTTTTACCTATAAAATTAAAATAAATTGCCTGTAACGCGACTTTACCCACTCGTGATCATGGGCAACGCCTGACACCGTCCCCTGTTCAACCAACCCTCCAAAACGGGCCGTACCGCCTTCCATTTCCCCAACTGACACAGGGCAACTACTTTCTACTATCTTACCTTTGGCAGAACGCTGGTTCACAAGCTGTCCGTTTATAAATAGCTGTATCACTTTTCCGTCATAAATGCCAACAAGATGATGCCAACGAGGTTCCAGCACTTTTTTACCAGCCACGCTCCGGACTCCGTTTTCAGTATTGACCATAAAACGTGGACCTGGTACAGCAGCACAAAGACCGCCATTATGACCGTAGTCGCTGTACATCAAGCAAAATGTTCCATTGTTTTTCAGCGTGTCGTAACGTAATACTCGACCATGGATTTCTCTGCCATTCTGCCACGGTGCCAAATAGAAAAAACGACCGTCAAAAACCCCGGCATTATAACCACGAGTATCAAGTCCTCCAACAGAACCAGCATCTACAGCAGTCCAACTTTGGATTTTCTTAAACGCACTTCTGGTATCGTATCTAAGAAAATTCATGTGGAATACAGTTTTTCCTGATTTGTCCTGCCTGACAAATGGTGCGAAATAGATATATCTGCCATCAAAGAAACCACCGTCAAATCCTTCGGTATCCAGACCATTGATTTCTGATGCGTCAAAAGATTCCCAAGCATTAATATCATTGAAAGTTTTGTGTATATCATATCGTATTACAGTCCCATGCTGATAGGGCACAAAATAAAGGAACATGCCATCGAAAATCGCACCCACATTATGTTTCATTTTCAAGGAACGACAATCAAACACCTCCCAGCTGTCCGCTATACAGAAATCATTAAGAGTATCATATCGAGCCACAATGCCTGATGTCAGTGGCACAAGATAGATATATCTGCCATCAAAGGCCCCGCCATCGTAGCACTCTGCAGGAAGATCTGTAATCGTCCTGACGTCAAACGAGTTGTAACTTGATTGATTCTTAAATTCACAGGTTGTATCAAATCGGACAACTCTGCCGCTATGGCAGTTTTGTCCATTATCGTTCATCTCATAACCCGGACAAAAGTACAAATGCCTTCCGTCAAAGGCCACTCCCTGGTGTGTTTGATTGACCCCAATGTCAAATGCGTCCCAGCCCTTTTTATCCCGGAAACCCATTTGAGTGTCATAGCGCAGGACATTACTATGAAAATGGCTAAAGGAACCATAGTGCTTACCTCGGGGAACAAAATAAACATATTGCCCGTCAAATGCGGCCCCGTAGTATCCTCTGGTGTCAAGACCATCAATTGCTCCTCCATCGTATGCCTGCCAGCTTTGTGAGCCATGAAACTGGCCGTGCGTATCGTAACGCAAAACAAGTCCATGCGTGGAGTTGCTCTCGTTTCCATTACGTTGTGGAGAGAAGTACACATATCGGCCGTCAAACACAGCGCCGAAATATCCCCTGGTATCCAGTCCCTGGGTGCCAGCCGCATCATAGACGTCAAAAGTATCAAACGTGGACAGCGGTGACCAGGAAGCTAACAAAACCTGCTTACGTTCTGCTCCAATACCTTTCGCCTTTACCCAGGCCTCTACAGTTATCTGGTTTTGAGAGTACAAATGCCCTGATTCATCAGGCCCTATTACGACCTTGTCTTTACCATTGTGTATAATCGGAAAAATAGTATTTTTGTCTATCACATATCTTCCTTTTCTATTCTTGCCTTTTGCCATTTCCTTCTGAAGTGTTAAATATCATCACCTTCCCTTTCATAACTATTTTAGCACAACAGCATTTCTCCAGTGACTCCTGTAAGAATTTCACATCCAGAATCTGTGATAAGCACAGTATCACCCATGGTCACTCCAAATACCCCAATTTTCCTAAGCGAAGTATTGCAATGAAAAACCATCCCTGATTTAAGTTCAAAATCTTCAGCCTCAGTTATATCGTATGTTGATTTGCAATCAGAGCCAGCCGGGGGAAAAGTCAAACCAACCGAATAACCATAATATCCATGCCATATGAGTGCCGGTTCAATTTTACGTAAAGACTTTCCAGCTTTTTGGGCAACTGCTTTTGCACTTACGCCGTGTTTGAGGTTTTCTGTGAGCGTTGTTACACTGGCCTTACAGGCGGCTAATGCTCGTGAAACCTCAAAAGACGGTTTACCAATAAACATTGTACGCAATGTTGGGGCACTATACCTTTCATATGAGGCAGAAATCTCCATAAAAATATTATCGCCCTTTTTTAACTGATTTCGCTTAAACGTAGAATGCGGTATGCCTGACCGACTCCCGGTAGTAACAACTGGCTGTAAGGAAAAATATTCACCTCCATGTCTGATTACAGCTTTATAAACCGCAGCGGCAATGTCATTGTCTGAGTTCCCTTCTAAAGCACTCTCGATCCCTGCTTTTGCCCCAATGGTTGTAAGTCTAGCTGCCCGGCGCAGTATCTCTATTTCTTCTGATGATTTGACAATCTTAACACGGTCAACAAGATCGCCCGCATCAACCAGGAGAGCGTTTTCCAAATGCTGTGTTAACATGTGAAACTCCCTGACCGTTATTCCAAAATGACCCTGTTCACACCCTATGCGGCCTGTACACAATCTGCGATCTTTCAGAAGTTCAATTAATTGAATAAAAGGATTGCCTGTTATTTGATACTGCACCCGGTAAACAACCACATCATCTATCCATGATCCGATTTTTGCATTATGGGACTCAAAATCAGAAGCAAAAAGAATTACGTCGCCTTCAGCAGGGACAACCAACGCGTACAGAGCATATCCATAAGAACCTATTGTCTGAAAACCCGACAAATAACAAATGTTAGCAAGGTCTGTAATCACCAGGGTATCAAGGTTTTGTTCTTGAATTAGCAATTGCAATGCAACAACTCGACGACGATATTCATCTTCAGAAAAAGAAAAACTCTTTATCATTTCTTTAATATACCCTTTTCGACAAAAAAACGTACCGCGACAATAGACTGGTCAACTTCGCCGTATGCGTCATCACCGCCAATGTGTCCTACACACAGAATTTCACCATTGGACATCTGGACGGATCGGGGATAATAAGCTGTACCAGAAACAACTAATTTGTCCTTCATTTTCCTGCCGCAATTTACCTGTGTAAGACACAATTCAGGAATTTCAATGTCTGCCCATGACTCTCCCTCATTAGTAGACCATGAGATGCCACTGGTTGCAAAATGGAAAATTACGCCCTCTTTCGTCTTGAGCATTTCAGGATGACCGCTGTGAGGAAATGGCGCCATCTCAACATGGGTGGGGAGCCAACTATTGCCTTTCTTAATCAAGCGGGTTTGCCGGCGGTCTTGACCGGGGTCCTTGGTATCAAAAGTCGGCAGTGTTTCACAGCGAAGGACAATCAAGAGATCGCCATTATCAAGTTCGACCCAATCGAATTCCTCCCCGGCGAACTCCTTCTGTTGATTTCTTGGCGTAATCTCGATAGGCCCATTCCATGAATAACCGTTGTCCCCGGAAACAAAAAGAACCTGGGTCATGTCCTTGAACCATCCCATGCGGGTGTTGAGTTTCGGATTTTTGCGGAATAGTCCGCCGCCGGCAAGCACCCGGCCGTCGCGTAACACCCGAATACGCCTTGGCCAAAACATGAAGGCTTTATTCTTACTGATAATTTCAGGCTCCCCCCAGGAACAAGACCCATCGTTTGAACGTTGAATATATCCATCATAGGACACATCATTGTAAGGAAGATACGGACCCCACACACCACGAAGTATGGTCCCATCATCAAGAGCTGCTTCTGGTTCGCAGGTAACGCCATTCATACAAGTTTGAAAGTGATCTCCGCTCACTTTTTCCCAGGAAAGCCCAAAATCAATGCTCCTCAAATGAATGTTCTGAAAATCCAAACCAGTCATATCATAGCGTTCGTACTTATCTTTATCAGAAATACACCCCTGCGGAGGCCAGTCAAGTTTTTTACGTATATCAGCTGGAGCTTTCGGACGGCCATAGATCGGTCCTGTGGCCTCGGTACATGAGAGCATAACACTTTTATCAGGCATGTTCCACAGACCACACCAAGAAGTATATCCTGGATACTGAGGTGAGTGATAAATGAATGTCCGTTTAAAATCACGAATATGCATAACTTATTTCCTTTCTTCTCAGTTAACTCTTATTTTTTCATAAACCCGCGATAGTCGTTATACATATCCCATCCACAGAGGTCATCAGCTTTTAGCGCCTCAACATGACCATCCCAGAAAAGACAATTGGCAAATCCTGTACCTGCGGTGCTGTCAGGAATATCAGAGGCATCTCCTCCATGGCGGAATGCTATCCTGCAGCTAGCCTTATCTGCAACCCAAACATATTCTCTGCTTATTATACTATTGGCCGAATCAGCTATAAGGACCATGGTTGATTCTCTGTTCTTCATTCTCGAATCTAAATCTGGTCTACTCATGCCTCCCCATGACCATACGCCACCAGTTTTGTAACCCATAAAAGTAACATTAGCTAAATAGCAGTAATTTAATTTAGAGCGGCTTGGACACTTATAAATCTCATTGTTAATGGTAAGACTTTGTGTTTGCTGCTTTATATAATCATGTAGATAGTTCCACCAGCCCCAGATAGCTGGAAGTCTATCCACATTATATCCAGGCGGCAGCCAACCGTTATAGTCATTTGTGTACATCTGGAGCGCAAGCCCTATCTGTTTTAAATTACTTATACACTTGATCCTTCTCGCCACATCCCTTGCTTCTTGTAATGCTGGAAGCAGCATGCTTGCAAGCAGAGCTATGATCGCTATTACAACCAAAAGCTCAATCAGGGTAAATCCAGCTCTTCTCCAGATTTTCTTCATTTTTGTCCGCATTTTCTATTACCTCCTTTTTCTCTTTTATTTCATCTCAAAAACATTTATTCGACTACTCCATATACTTTAAAATACCCGTCATTTGTATAGCTGACGTTCCATTTCCCGGAAGGCTTCTGACCTGCATCAGACTTCAACTTGAATGACTGTGCAGCAGCATAGTCAGCCCTGCGGTCATAACTGTAACTTCCGGGAGGAACTGTATCCTTGCTCAATTTCCCTAAAAACTGACTTGTAGTGCGATTCCCCCAGACATCAGAATTAGCTGGATTTTTTACGAGCAACTCTTCTCCGGATACAATCCGCGCTTGGCTGAAAAGCAAAGCTCCAACACATGCAGACAATACCAAAAACCTCAGTCCTCTTCTAATTTCCATTTCAAAATCTCCTTTCCTTGTGTTATTGTTTAGTTTCTTCAATGAACTCCGTATATGCCCTTTTTACTGCTTTAAAAGTATAATTATCAAGAATAAGATTTGGCCTATAGACGATGGTCCCTACTGTATCTCCATCGGAGACTGATTGCAGTCCTATCTTAATTAGTTTATAAAGCCTTTCTTCTGTTAAAGGAACACCATAATGCATTTTATGAAGCCGTGTGCTGGCCATAGGCATAAGGACCAAGGGGATATCTCCAAGTACCTGGGACATTTCGTGAATCTTGGAAAGAGCGTAATTTTCATCAATTTCACTTGTTTCAGCCATATTTCTGCTGGTCCCCTTTCCCTTTATTTTCCCTTCCTTATAAGGGATATAAGCAACGACAACACCACCTATAATACCACGGTATTTCTTTACGAAAATTTCGTTCACTTGCCTGGAAGAAGAATACAGCAAAGGCAGAAAACTGAAATCAGGATTAATGGCTTTGGCTCCCTGTGTCATTTTCTTAATATAAGCTGGGGTAAAAAGCCAGGTATTATGGTGAAAATCGTCCATTACCCAGGCTTTAAGGTTAGGATAGGTTAGAGATAACTTGGCAAGTTCTCTGGCCCAGCGCATATAATCCAGCTTGAATGGCTCAGGATCATTTAGTTTAGGATTACCAAATGAGGTCTCAGATGGAGGAACCATATAAATCCATACATCAATTCCCGCCTTCCTTGCTTCAGGGAGATAAAGCTTGAGATCCATCCAGTCTGTCTCCGGGTTATGCCAGATCATGTATAGATGCAGATTAGTATTCTGAGCTTTAAGACGCTCTATCATCCGTTTTATATCAAGGCGTTGCGCACCTCGCTTGCCCCCTTTCTGATAGATCTGTACAGGATCAGAACCCATCACTGGTCTATCTCCCCACGGCATTTTTTTCTTTATTACTCTACTTATCCGTTTAACTGGTTTTCCATATACTTTAAAAAAATAATCGTGGCTTGCCATAACACGCCAGTTTTTCTTACTAGTAGTTTTGTTTTCCTTGCCGGGGATAGGTAATATTCTTTCGGCTGCTTTACCTTCAGGATACCAGTCTTTTGGACCTACTTCATCCTTCAGGCTTGCAGGAACACCATACATTATATTTCTTCCAGTACTAGTCTTAGGTTCTAAAGGTTTTTCAAGGCAGATCCAGTAGAGTTTTCCTTTCTTTAATGAAACAGCATGAGCAAACCTGAAACGGACAAACCCGCCTTTCGCAGAAATAGATCTAGCTTTTGCATTTACCTTTGCAGACAAGATATTTTTGCCGGGCTTCCCGTTTTCGTCACTTCTTATCTCTAAGCTAACACCTGTTGTTCCAGGTTTTGTCTTTGATTCAAAGAATCTGTATTCTCCTGGCTTAAAACTATCTTTTTCCCATTCTGCAAACTTGCTGCCTCTGCAAAGGAACAAGTCAATTCTGCTCACTTCAGAATCAAATGGGAGAACAAAAGACTGAGCTAACTTCCAGTCCCCAAACCAGTGAGGTCTGAATGAAGGTGTCTTCTGGAACTGCCCTAGAAATCGGCATACAACATAATAACTCCAGACATCTTTATTTCCTAGATTTTCTACGAGCAACTCATCTGCAGATACGACCTGCAAAGAGCTGAATAATAAAGCTCCAATACATACGAACAATACCAAAAACCTTAGTCTTCTTCTGATTTCCATTTCAAAATCTCCTTTTTTTGCATTATTGTTTAGTTTCTTTTATAAATTCCCCACATGCCCTTTTAGTCGCCTTATAAGTAAAACAATCCGGCAACAGCGATGCACGGTAAAGAACTATCCCCACAGTATCCCCACGGGATATAGACTCCAGGCTGATTTTAGTCAGCTTGTAAAGCCTGTCTTCGGTTAAAGGAACACCATAATACATGTTATGAAGACGGCTGCTTGTCCTGGGCATAAGAAGAAGTGGGATGTCCCCAAGTATCTGTGACATCCTATGTATCTCGGCAAGAGCATACTTTTCATCAATTTCACTGGTTTCAGCCATATTCCGACCTCCTCCTTTTGCCCTCACTTTTCCTTGCTTATAAGGAATATCAGCTGAGATTATGCCATCAATACAGCCATGGTATTTTTTTGCAAACTTTTCGTTCACCTGAGAAAAATAAAGTAGTGGCAAAAAGCCAAAATCCGGATTAATAGCCTTAGACCCACGTGTCATTTTCTTAATATAAGCCGGGGTAAAAAGCCAAAGATTAGAGTTAAAATCGTCCATTACCCAGGCTTTAAGGTTGGGATGTGTTAAAGAGAGTTTGGCAAGTTCCCTGGCCCAGCGCATATAATCAAGCTTGAATGGCTCAGGATCTTTAAATCGTGGATTACCGAACGATGTTTCAGATGGAGGAACCATATAAACCCATACATCAATTCCCGCCTTCCTTGCTTCAGGAAGAAAAAGCTTGAGATCCATCCAGTCTGTCTCCGGATTATGCCAGATCAGGTACACATAGGTATTCATGTTTTGTTCCTTTAACCGTTCTATTGTAAGCTTTATATCGAGGCGCTGGGCACCGCGCTTGCCACCTTTTTTATAGAGTTGACAAGCGTAAGAGCTTAAAACAGGTTTACTGGCCCATGAGATTTTGTCTAATCCGGATTTTTGCCTCTCTTTGGCAAAAGTGTTCTGGCTGTACAAGCAGTTTAAAAATAGCAGAACAAATAAAAAAAGAACTCCTTTTCGCAAAGTAATTTTCGTTCCGGTTAATGATTTATTCTTACGTACATGATTCACATTTCTTTGTGCTTTTTTTATAGCTTTCATAATTTATTAGCTCCTCCTTTATCTTTTTCATCTTCATTTGGACTCATGGAGCACAGTGGCTCCGAAAATCCTGAAATAATAATCCTGACTCGGACCTACCCCATATCCCCATTTACCTTGACCCGTTGTAAGTGAATTCAGCCTGCAACTTGCTTTACCGTCTGGATACCAATCCTTGGGCATGGGTATACCTTCCTCATCAACATCCTTAATACTATTAGGCACAGAATATGCATACTCTTCACCAGGTTTGTCCGGCTTGTTAAGAACTATCCAATAAGGAATCCCTTTTTTTAAGACAACCGGCTTGTCAAATTCAAAGCTTTGAAAACCGCCTTTCTTCAATGGACCAATAGAAATCCTGGCATTCGAATTGACAAGTAATTTGCTTGGACGTCCCTTATGATCTCCATGCAGTTCAAGGTCAACCCCTGTTATGCAGGGCTTGCCAGTGGCAACAACTATATAGAACTCAATGACCGTGATCATCGCATCTGACGACAATTTAAAAGATTGAGCGACCTCATATGTACCCTGACGTTCTGGTCGTGGATCTTGTTTTATTACTTTTCCCAAGTGAGAACTGCCGCCGCGATATTTCCAGACATCTTTATTCCCGGGATTTTCAATCAACAACTCATCAGCGAATACAACCTGCAAAGAGCTGAATAATAAAGCTCCAACACATGCAGACAACACTAAAAACCTTAGTCCTCTTCTAATTTCCATTTCAAAATCTCCTTTTTTTGCGTTATTGTTTACTGAATTCACTATATGTCACATCGCATTCACCTCCTCACATTTTTTCTCTCACCTCGTTTCTAATTTAGCCCTTAGATAAATCCCAAACAAATTTAAAGACTAAAGCGGATACATTAATCTCTTTTTTTCCATCCACTGCTTTCTGATTATTACCATCATAGAGTACATTACTACATACAACACCAGAAAGTTAGTGTCTTCTGACTTACCCACTGTGAATCCCCTTTTGAATGTTCCTTATACCATTTTCCTTTGGACGAATCACTTTTATCTAATGTAATGTATCATAGTGCAACACAATTTCGTCTTGTTTAAGATCTTCATTTCTTTGCAGGCACGTCCGGAGGTATCCAGCCTTTCGGTACACGCCAGGAAAAACGCCCGGCTGCAGGTGTTCCCATTGCACCCTTACCCTGGTATCCACCACCAGCGTAAAAAAGTATTCCCATAAATTTACCCCCCTTTTTGCGATCTTCATAGCCTGCCTGACACCAGCCCCTGACATTCTCTATATTGAACATTCCCGGTACTCCAATGCTCCGAAATCCCATACGGGAGAATACCTTAACATCCCGCCAGCCTCCCATCCACATATCACCTTTTGATCCTCTGCCGTAGTACCAAGGAAGCAAGATCACCTCTTTGGACAAGTTCTTGAGAATCTTCATTCCAGTCAGGTTATGCTCCGGATCTCGCATCGTGTCCGCCCAGATGACCACATCCGTTTTAGGGCTTACCGCTTTAACTTCCTTGAGCAGACGATTCACATCTTCCGCGAACAACTGACCAAAGCTCTTTCCAGAAGCAAGGCAGCTGCGGCACGTTGCCTTCCACACCCACTTACCGTGCTCCATATGTAAATAACTCATCGGTTCGTCATGTGACAAATGAACATAAGAGACAGGTGGGATTTTAGTCAGTACGCTTTCTATATATTGTTGTAAAATCACTTTGCCACGCGGTTCAGTCAAACAGCGGGAAAACACTTTGGAAAAATGCGGATGACGAGCTACATAGTCATAGGATGCCAACACGACACCTCCATCAGGAATACGGCTGTCTTTGGTACGGGCTACTGCGGCTGGTTTGGTTTTCGGCCTGCCTTTATGATAGAATGGGAGTTTAAGAGGCTGGGTAATAATACGAAAGTCACGGCCGTCTTCATAGAGAAAACCATCAGAGCTGCGCAGTTCGATGCGAGAACTCTCAGTTTGGATTACATTGCCGTTTTTCAAAGGCATTGGCTCACCACCATTTAAGACTAATTCTTCATTTTCAACTGCCTTCCCCTCTGCAATATTGGGATCAATCCATAGTTCACTTACCCATGCATGACCGGTATTTTGAATAAAGGGAATAAAATCAATTCCATAGGATCGTGCTCTCTCAATCATTTCCAGTACTTGATTTAAGGGCATATTTACCCCATATCTTCCTCCCGAAATTAAATGGCTGGTTTGAGTCGCCCCATTGAACTTGAGACGTGCGATAATTTTGCCCTTATCCGGGTTACTGGTTCCCCCTATACCTCTCAACCAGCGAACAGGAAGATCCGGACCATCATCAATTGACCCGCCGGGAATAACCCAGCGTTCTTTTTCGTGAACAAGCAGATCCATGAGTGTAATTACACCATAAAAAGCGCCTCTGCCTCTTGAAGCCATAATCTTAATGCCTTTATTCCCGGCTTCAATCCTGTAGTCCTCTTCTCCTTTTATTCGTTTATCAAAGATTATATTAATACTCGCCTTCCGGCCAGCCTTTACCGGGCTGAATTCCGTTTCCCGGCTCATATCTTCTCCTAAGAGATCAACGGCTGAGAGGATGTCAAGACTTGATGAGGTTTTGACATCCGTAAATTTGCTATCAATCCGGTAAGTGCAGTTCTTCGGAAAAACAAATGCCTTATTTCTTGCCTGCCACTTGGCAGACCGTATAGCTACAGTCGCATCTGGTAAGCCAAGCCTCACATTCCCAAATCGGACTACGCCCCCGCCGCTCTTGGAAAGTTCCACTATTACCTCTCCTGATGAACCGGCAAATCCTTTGACGCGCATGGGAAACGCAACCGGGGTACTGACATCCGCACTCGCTTCCTTAAGGAGCCGTCCCCGAGGATCCAGCACCCGTACTATTGCTGTGGCTTTCTCTGCTTTGGTAGGCACAGGATACGGAAAATTGCGCATGGTTGTTCCGTAAAACATCCGGTCCGGTGATGATTGAATCATAATATCAAAGTCGAGCAGGAAAGGCATACTTCTGCCCGCAACAAAACGTTTGCTCATTTTCGCCCCGGGCTTATCGATTTGGATGACATGCTTGCCCAGGTCCAGGCGCGCAGGCGGCGCGCCTATAGTAACCAAACGAGCGCCGGCATTCCGTTTAACCGTCTGGTCAATGTTTTGACCATAACGCACATTTTCCAATTTATCCGTTTCCTTAAGCCCGTATACTTCAAGCCGTCCTTTTCCCATTGAACAACGCATCCAGCAGGAAACATTATAATCCGTATTCGGCTTACAAGTCACACGCTGACGAACCAGAAAGGCATCCCTTTTGGGCGCGGTAATTTGAATGCTCCTTTTGCCGGTGCGGGACTCAGGTGATGCAAACATATGCAAGTGTTCCTTTAACGAATGATACTTTGGATTCCATGGCAGCCACAGACGTCCTTCCCATCCAACAAATCGGTCCGGCCCGGACATATCCTCAAAGCCAGGGTTGATGATATTCAATCCTTCAATCTTAATATCATCAAACCATGCCAACGGACCATTTGTACTGTTAATCAACGCTATTGCAAGATAACTATACTGCCCTGATTTAAAAGTGCCCCTGACCATCTGCCAGTCAGGAGAACCCCATCCGGCCCCTGGCCCGGATGATTTCCAGCCGTCCTTTTTCATGCCGGCATCATTGTCAACCACGGGACCCTCTGGAACAACAACATCTATAGTAGACTTAATGAAATAAAACGGACGGGGTCCAAGCATCTTGCCATCCGGTCCGGCCTTTTGATAACCACGGGCAGTGAATATATAACGCCCTGGTTTTGTGATCCCGAATTTTTCGCGTAGTGTAAACGTGCCAGTGAGTTCTTTAGGCCCTGATGAGTCACGGACTAATCTTGCTTTCTTGACCCTTGGCAGTTGAATCCAAATCTCCGTCACACCGTGTTCATGGAAAGCAGTTACTGTAATCGGTGTATCAGGAGTAACCTCAAAGCCGCTTCCCTTAAGCCGTTCTAACTTAGTCTCACCGTATTTGAGCGACCCGCCGTACCCTTTCACTTCCCCTGAAGATTTAGCTCCCCAGACCATGGTAAGTGTGAGTATCAGTCCTATAACAAGCAACTTGTTTTTGTTCATGTTTTATTCCCTCCTTTGGTTTTTAATAGTTCCTCTATGCAAAAGTCTCAATAATTCACCTTTTTCTCTGCAGGCACGTCCGGCGGTATCCAGCCTTTTGGTACACGCCAGGAAAAACGGCCTGCTGCAGGTATTCCCATTGCACCCTTGCCCTGGTATCCGCCGCCGGCGTAGAAGAAGATACCCAGAAATGGCCAGCCCCGCTTGCGGGCTTCATAGCCTGCCTGACACCAGCCTCTGACATTCTCTATATTGAACATACCGGGGCAGCCCATACTGCGGAACCCCATGCGTGAGAATACCTTGATATCCCGCCAGCCTTCAACCGCGCCCAGTTCGTTCTTATTCCGCCCGTAATACCAAGGATTCAGGATCACCTCCTTTGAGAGATGCTTGAGAAACTTCATTGCTTCCGGGTCGTGTTCCGGATTATTTTGTGTGTCGGACCAGATAACTACATCCGTCTGCGGGCTCACTTCTTTGACCGTCTTGAGCAGACGGTTTACATTTTCCGCGTATAACTGACCAAAGCTTTTGCCCGAGGCAAGGCAGCTGCGACACGTAACCTTCCACACCCACTTGCCGTCCTCCAGATGCAAATAACTCAACGGCTCATCATGCACCAAATGGATGTATGAAACAGGCGGGATACTGGAGAGAACCAGCTTGATATATTGCTCAACAATCTCGTATCCGTGCGGATCCGTAAGACATCGGGAAGACACTTTGGAATAATGCGGATGACGAGCTACATAGTCATAAGATGCCACCACCATGCCTCCATCAGGAATGCGGCTGTTCTCGGTTCTCGCCACTGCCGGCGGACCGGTCCGCGGGCGGGCATTGCCGTCGAAGAATTTGAACTTGAGAGGCTTTGCAATGACGCGGAAGTCGCGCCCTTTTTCGTACAACTTTCCATTCGGATCGCGCAATTCAATGCGGCGGGTTTCGGTTTGGATCACATTGCTCTGCTTGAGACGCTTAGGATCCTGACCGTTTAACACAATCTTCTCGCCTTCCACTGCCGTGCCTTCGGCAACGTTCGGATCAGTCCAGAGTTCCGCCAGCTCCGCATGCCCTGTATTTTGCGGCATAGGAATACAAGAGACTCCACACCTGCGCGCCACCTCAATAGTCTCAAGCAACTTATCCAGGGGCAAGACTCCTCTCTGTCCAGGCCCGCCAGCAATTAATTGCGTGCCCTGGCAGGTGGTCGCTCCGTTGAACTTTAACCTCGCCAGGATCTTGTTTCGCTCCGGAGAATCCTTCTTAAACGTGTGTATTGACCTGAACCAGCGAACAGGAAGATCCGGACCATCATCAATTGACCCGCCCGGAATAATCCAACTCTCTTTTTCGTGAACAAGCAGATCCATGAGTGTAACCACGCCATAAAAAGCGCCTCTGCCCCTTGAAGCCATAATCTTAATGCCTTTATTCCCGGCTTCAATCCTGTAGTCCTCTTCTCCTTTTATTCGTTTATCAAAGATTATATTAATACTCGCCTTCCGGCCAGCCTTTACCGGGCTGAATTCCGTTTCCCGGCTCATATCTTCTCTCAAGAGGTCAATGGCTGAGAGGAGGTCAAGGCCTGATGAGGTTTTGACATTCTTAAATTTGCTATCAATCCGGTAAGTGCAGTTCTTCGGAAAAACAAATGCCTTATTTCTTGCCTGCCACTTGGCAGACCGTATAGCTACAGTCGCATCGGGCGAGCCAAGCCTCACATTTCCGAACCGGACTACGCCTCCGCCGCTCTTGGAAAGTTCCACTATTACCTCTCCGGATGAACCGGCAAATCCTTTGACGCGTATGGGAAACGCAACCGGGGTACTGACATCCGCACTCACTTCCTTAAGGAGCCGTCCCCGAGTATCCAGCACCCGTACTATTGCTGTGGCTTTCTCTGCTTTGGTAGGCACAGGATACGGAAAGTTGCGCATGGTTGTTCCGTAAAACATCCGATCAGGTGATGATTGAATCATAACGTCAAAGTCGAGCAGGAAAGGCATACTTCTGCCCGCAACAAAACGTTTGCTCATTTTCGTCCCGGGCTTATCGATTTGGATGACATGCTTGCCCAGGTCCAGGCGCGCAGGCGGCGCGCCTATCGTAACCAAACGAGCGCCGGCATTCCGTTTAACCGTCTGGTCAATATTTTTACCATAACGCACATTTTTCAATTCCTCCGACTCCTTAAGCCCGTATACTTCAAGCCGTCCTTTTCCCATTGAACAACGCATCCAGCAGGAAACATTATAATCCGTATTCGGCTTACAAGTCACACGTTGACGAACCAGAAAGGCATCCCTTTTGGGCGCGGTAATTTGAATGCTCTTTTTGCCGGTGCGAGACTCAGGGGATGCAAACATATGCAGGTGCTCCTTTAACGAATGATACTTTGAATTCCATGGCAGCCACAGACGCCCTTCCCATCCAACAAACCGGTCCGGCCCGGACATATCCTCAAAGCCAGGATTGATTATATTCAATCCTTCAATCTTAATATCATCAAACCAGGCCAACGGACCATTTGAACTATTTATCAATACCACAGCCAAATAACTATACTGTCCGGATTTAAAAGTGCCTCTGACCATCTGCCAGTCAGGGGAACCCCAGCCGGCCCCTGGTCCGGATGATTTCCAGCCATCCTTTTTCATGCCGGTGTCATTGTCAACCACGGAACCCTCTGGAACAACAATATCTACCCGGGACTTAATGAAATAAAACGGCCTTGGTCCAAGCATCTTGCCATCCGGTCCGGTCTTTTGATAACCCCGGGCAGTGAATGTATAGCGTCCCGGTTTTGTAATCCCGAATTTCTCACGAAGTGTAAAGGTGCCACTGAGTTCTTTAGGCCTCGTGTTATCACGGATTAATCTCACTGGCTTGACCCTTGACAGCCCAATCCATATCACGTGCACACCGTGTTCATGGAAGGCAGTTACTGTAATAGGTGTATCAGGAGTTACCTCAAAAGTACCACCAATAAGTTTTTTTAACTCAGTCTCGCCGTATTTGAGCGACCCACCGTACCCTTTCACTTCCCCTGAAGATTTAGGTCCCCAGACCATGACAAGTGTGAGTATCAGTCCTATAACAAACAACTTGTTTTTGTTCATGTTTCATTCCCTCCTTTGGTTTTTAATAGTTCCTCTATGCAAAAGTCTCAATAATTCACCTTTTACCACAGTCTAAAGTCCTCTGCTTCACCCGTTGTCCAGTTTGGTTCCTGGTTTGCGACACTGGCCACATGACCGTCAACAAAGAGCACATTGGCTCTCGTATTATCCGTGTGCCGCCAAGCCGGAGCTCCCTGAATAAGCGTACCATTCCAATTACTTGTGTTCTCGGCCAAGTCCGTATACCGGGCCTGGGTTAGAATAGCGTTATAACCATCAATAACCAGCAATGTCCGAGACGGGTCAGCTACCTTATGCATTTTTTTCTCAGCTTTCAATACGTCGTCGTTTGTGGAACTTGAGGTAACAAACTGGTTCATAACATAAGTGAGTCGTCTACGCCCATTTCCACTAATAGCTACGGCAGGACAGTGGAAAACGGTTCTTCCACCACCCTCAAGAAAAACGAAAGTATATTGTGCGCTACTACAATTTGACGGAGGACAATCCACGCCGTAGATCCCCTCTACCAGTCTTGCGGCCCAGTTCCCGCCATAATTGACATCTGATGTGTAGGGTTTTATTTGTACCGCAGGTAAATACCCATCCCAATCATCTGCATACATCTGAAAAGCTAAGCCAATTTGTTTCAGATTACTTGCACACTTAATCGCCCTTGCTGCATCCCTTGCTTGCTGTAATGCTGGCAAAAGCATTGACGCAAGTAGAGCTATGATCGCTATTACGACTAAAAGCTCTATAAGTGTGAATGACTTCCTGCTTCCGCAAAATTCCCTTATTTTCTTCAGCATTTTCTCTCACCCCCTCTTTTTAGAAATTTCCACTAACTCTGATGCTAAGTTAATCTTTATAGGCTCTTTTTCTTTGCCTTTTATTAATCCTAGAAGTTTTTCTGCTGCAATTTCTCCGATTTTGGCATAAGGCTCTCTTACAACCAGATATGGTATATTAAACTGTGAAATCATATTTTTATAATCATCATAAACCAGGAGAATAACATCTTGAGGGATTCTAATCCCTGAATCTAAAATTGCTTTTACTACTTCAGTCATCGGTTCCGAAAAACTCGCAAAGATTGCGGTAGGCATCTTTTCTGTTTTTAATTTTTTTACTATTTCCTTTGCTTCAGTATTACAGACTAAACCTGGATCAAATTTTATACCATGATCATGTAAACTCAATTTATATCCTTGAAGGCGCAAAGCGGCCGCTATCTTTACTTCTCCCACGTCCTTAATTGTAAGTAATAATATCTTCCTGTGTCCTTTTTCAATGAGATAGTTTGTAGCCCGATACGAATCATTTAGATCGTCAGAACTCACATAATTAATCTCGTTTTCTTCAAAGGAAGAACCTATTGTTATAAAAGGCACTTTCGCTTTATTTAATTCCAGCAATTCTTTAGTTCTATCCGGAGAAGGAGCAAGGATCAATATCCCATCTATTAAAGTAGAATTCCTGAATAGCTGCTTATATCTCTGCTGAGAATCAGTTGCCTCGTAAGAGAAATTTATATTATTACGGTTAAATATCTCCAGAATCCCTTCAAGCACCAGACCGCTATACAAACCTGATTTAAGAAAGGGGTCTCCACCCTTACTTGTCAAACCTATGGTGGTGTTTTTGTTTAATTTATCTACCAGCATTATGCCTTTACCCCTGATAGGCAACAAGAGACCTTCTTCTGTTAAAGCCTTTATCGCCTTATTCATAGTTATAACATTAACCCGGAATTCTTTAGCTAGTGTCCGCAAGGGAGGAATACTAAGATCATACTCATCCATTAATATCTTACTACGAATTTCCTCTCTTATCTTTACATGTTTAGTTTCTATTCTATGATTCAAAATAGTCTCAACCTCGTTCAGTTATTCGCAAATCATCCCACATACGTGTAATATATATAACAATTTTTATATTGTCAAGAGATTTTTTCGGAAATCAAAAAAAACGAAGGAAGTATTTGCAATCTTGAATGCTACAGATTAATTGGTATTAGAGAATGCCCATGGTCTTGCGCAATCTTTCTGCCAATTTTTTTTACTCTATTTTCCATACAGTATCTGCAGGTTACGGGGTCTTCCCCTATGCACGGTTTATCAGGATAGAGCTTATAGTTTTGCTTGTATCTCTGCGGTGTAATGTTTGGCATTACAACATTAGCTCCGGACTGTAGTATTACTTCTCTTGCGTCTGAACGCAATACATCCATAGCTGTAGTAGCAGGCAAGAGAACTTTTGGACACGAGATTCTAACCAATGCAATGAATTTTTGCACGATAGAAAAATCTCCATTTTTACTACCAAAAAGAGGAGTGTCATTATTTGAAATATAAGGACCTGCTCCTACCATATGAAAGTTCCATTTCTTAATAAACAAAATATCGTTTGCTATATCCTCTATTGTTTGTCCCGGCAGTCCTATCATAGAACCGCTGCCAACCTGATACCCAAGCTCAAACAGCCATTGGAGACATTTTAGCCTTTCATGATAGTCATCATCAGGATGCAGCTTTTTGAACAGGTTTTCATTACTTGTTTCAAATCTCAGCAGATACCTGTCTGCGCCCGCATCCCGGAATGCCTTATACTCATCAAAACTTCTCTCACCGATACTTAGAGTTACAGCCAGGTCAGTATGCGTTTTGATATCTTCTATTAATTTAACTAATACCTCTTTTGTAAACCAGATATCTTCGCCTGACTGGAGAACGATTGTTTTAAGACTATGCTTATCTATCAGAACAGCTGTCCGAAGAATTTCTTCAGGGGACATCCTGTAACGAAGAATCTTTTTATTTGATTTGCGAAGACCGCAGTAAAAACAATCTCTTCTGCAAAAGTTTGAAAATTCACATATGCCTCTCAGATGAACTTCATCACCAACATTTTCTTTTCTTATATGATCAGCTTGAGCAACAATATCTGAAAAATCGTCTTTTTTTAGTATCTCAAAAATATATGTCTCTTTCTCCATTCTCAACTCTTTTGTAATCTTTCATAAGTTTCGGATAAAATTCAGGTATGAGCTTTTTAACTTCTTTGATTTCCTTGTTTATAATCTTTTCTCCTGCAATCTTAGTTTCTTTACTGCCGAAATCGTCCAGCCATTCTCTGAAAGTAAGTATAGCGTTTAACTTGCAGAACCGCCCCTCCTTTCCCGTTCTCAAAAGATCCATAATGCACTTGCCTGTTCTGCCGCAGCGATATCCTGCAGTGCAGAATGAAGTAATATATCCCATTTTCGCAAATTCTCTTATTACCTCATCAAGACTGCGTGTATCTCCTAACAAAAACTGCTGACGTTCCTTTTCCTGCTTGACATATTGGTCGCTGTAAGCCCCAATTCCTATACGTGTTGATGCATCCGTTTGCGTACATCCCAACGAAAAAGCCTCTCTTCGCATTTGAGCGTTTTCCCTTGCAGTAATAATCATTCCTGTATACGGCACTGATAAACGTATCACTGTTATCAGCTTCTTAAAGTTGTCATCGCTTACTTTATACTTTGGATTCTGCGTAATCGGTGCATTTGACGCAAGATTAAGACGCGGGAAAGAAATAGTGTGAGGACCTATCCCGAATTTTTTCTCTAATTCTATTGCATGATATAAAAGTCCCATGACCTCAAATTTCCAGTCATATAAGCCAAATAAAACGCCTATCCCGACATCGTCAATTCCTGCTTCCATTGACCTGTGCATACAGTATAGCCTCCATCTGTAATCAGATTTTATTGTGCCTGCAGGATGAACTTTCTGATAGGTTTTATGATGATAGGTTTCCTGAAATACCTGAAATGTTCCTATGCCGACTTTTTTCAGTTTCTTCAAATCTTCTATTGATAACGGAGCAGCGTTCACATTAACTCTGCGTATACTTCCATATCCGTTTTTCGTTTTAACCTTAACATCGTATATCTGCTTTATACTTGAAACCATATAATCTATATCTGTAACAGGGTGTTCGCCATAAACTACTATCAATCTCTTATGTCCGATTTCACCTGCTAGAACTTCTGTCTCTTTCTTTATTTCTTCCAACGTAAGCACTCTTCTTTTTTCTTCTTTATTCTCTTTTCTAAATCCGCAGTATAGACAGCTATTTACACACAAATTTGCCAGATAGAGAGGAGCGAAGGTTACAATCCTGTTGTCATAGACTTTTTTCTTAATCTTAGCTGCTGCACTTGCCATTTCCTCCAGAGTATCCTTATCATCCACATTTAGTAGTGCAGCTGTTTCCTCTGGCGTAAGTGTTTCAATAGCCATTGACTTATCAAGAATATCCCTTATCTCTTTTGAGTCTACGCATTTATTATTTTCTAGTTTCTCTGTAATGACTTTATCATTTATAAAGTCATTGTCTTCATCCATATACTTTGTAATCTGATCTCTCTTAATTCTGTTTGCTATCCATGATTTTGTATTAGCTATTTCTGCGCACATTTTTCAACTCCTTTAGTTTTACTTATTTCTTGTCTAAATACATCCAAAGCTGCAGGAAACGGAGAAAGCACTCTTTCTAATACCCCATGCAGGAAAGAGATACATACACCATAATTTGTTATAGAAACGCCCTCCTGTTTAGCTCGCTGAACTCTGGATAACATTTCTCTGCGATTGAGCATACATGCTCCGCAATGGATGATTAACTTATAATCTTCCATGTTTTCAGGATAATCATGTCCTGAATATACGTCTATATTAATCTTCTCGCCTACGTATTGTCTTAACCATCGCGGGATTTTTATTCTTCCAATATCATCTTCAACAGGATGGTGTGTACATGCCTCACCAATGAGAACTCTATCTCCTGAAACTAGTTTATCTATCTCGCATACACCCTTTACTGCTTCAATTAAGTCCCCTTTATATCTGGCAAAGAGGATAGAAAATGTTGTGCATTTAACGTTATTGGGAGTATCCGCTACCATCTTTGAAACGACCTGAGAATCGCATACTGAAATGTCAGGCGGTCTCTTTAGATTGTCCAGTATATGAGCATATTCACTCTCCTTAACAATCAATGCCGCAGAGTCATTATCCAATGCGTCCCGTATTGTCTGAACCTGTGGAAGGATAATTCTTCCTTTGGGGGCTTCCAGATCAATAGGAACAATCAATACTGCAAGTCCTCCCGAAGGAACAAGATCCCCTATAATAGGAGGAGGATTGAGAAAATCATCAGGGCAGATTTTAATAAGATGTTTTTTTAATTCATTCACATACATGTCTTTATTATCAAAATCCGTACTGGAGCAAAGGACAATCCTCTCTGTTTTATCTTTTATTTTTTTTATAAACTCCAGCGAAGGCGATTTTAGGTCAATCTTATTTACAACAATCATAAAAGGCGTGTTTCTTTTTTCTGCTTCCTGCAAAATAATATCTTCGTATTCTCCCCATATATCCGATTCAGTCAGAAGTAAAATAATATCTGCTCTGTCAAATATATTCTTTGTTTTTTTAATTCTCAAATCTGAAATGGATGATGTGTCATCTATCCCAGCTGTGTCCAGAAATACAACCGGGCCAAGAGGCAAAAGCTCCATAACCTTTTCAACCACATCACTGGTCGTGCCTGGAACAGGAGAGGTTATTGCTACATCCTGATTAGCAATTAGATTCAAAAAGCTGGATTTGCCGACATTAGTCCTTCCGAACAGCCCTATATGAAGCCGTAATGATTTGGGCGTTTTTTTCATGAGCTCCTCTCTTTTCCAAGCGCTGATTTTACTGACACACCTTCAACAACACCCAGTTTTCCTGTTAAAGATCCAAGCTCATCTGTAGTAGCATCTACTACAAGTGTAATGACACAACATGATTTTTCTTTATAAGGAACACCAAGTCGCGCTGCAATAATATCTCCGTATTCTGAAAGCAAACTGTTGATTCTTGAAGAGACTTTTTTTCTATCCTCAATTATGATTCCAACGAACCCCAGTCTTTTATCCATTATATTCTCCCTTAAATAAAAACTCCCAGCCTCTATCCTGAAAGAGACCGGGAAAAATCATCAGCCCCTTGGTTTCAGGAAGAAAACCCTCCCCGCAGGAAACAAATTGTAATTATATTTAGTATGATATCATTTATTGCTCCAAGAAGCCACAAAATTCTGTCACCCTCTCCACCGCAACCGCCTGCTTTAGCTGGCGGTTATGAACAGAGCTTGCAATTTATTTTTTACTTGCACTTAGAGATTTCATGCCCAACCAAGTAAGCATTCCTATGAAGCCCATGATCAGTATCTGAAACACGAAGGCAAGCGAAATCCAAGGGATCGCGCCCGAAAACCATACTACTGCGTAAGGTGTAATCAGAAGACTGCATATGTGTCTAATAAAATCTGTTAAACTCAAAAGTTGACAAAGAGACCTCGTTACAAAAACGAGGAGAGCGCACAACGCTGTAATTAAAACACCTGAGCAGAGTGCCGACATCTTAGTCCTGAAGAGAGACCACACGAGTGCACCGAGCAGAGCCGCAACAATCAAACTAAACAGTGACCCTCTAATCAAAAACGATATAGTCATTTACTACTCGAATATTCACTAATACGTAATATACTGCCGCATTTTTAAAAAGTCAAAAGGAAGAAAAGCTGAAAGAAAAAAGGGCGAATACAGGATTCGCCCTTTCGTTACTCGCAGTGACAGCTATTTATTTTTTTTGGATGGCTCTTTTTTATTCGTATAAGTTGTATGAAGAAGATGATGAGATTTTTTGCCAAGAGGTTTTATAAGGAATTCTTCATATATCTGCTTTATTGCAGGATTTTCATGAGATTTTCTGAGTTTTCTGCCTTCATCCTCTTTATATATTGCATTTATTCTTGCCTGCCTTACTTCGTCAGTTGTCATTCTCGGCTGTCCGCCTCCGCCAATACAGCCTCCGGGACATGCCATGACTTCTATAAAGTGATAGGATTTTTTACCGCTTTTTATTGATTCTATTACTTTTTTTGCGTTTCCAAGACCATGAGCAACAGCAACATTTAATGTAACACCTTCAAGAAATCTCCAATCCTTTGTTGTGCCTTCTATTTTGAGAGACGCTTCCTTTAGGCCGTCAAGCCCCTGAATGGGAGCAACATGCAATTTGTTAAATGGCAGCTCTTTCCCAGTAACAATTTCATATGCTGTCCTAAGAGCTGCTTCCATAACTCCGCCTGTATTTGCAAATATATCCGCAGCGCCTGTTGATATGCCCAGAGGCGCGTCCATTTCCTCATCAGGAAGATTCACAAAGTCTATGCCAGCTTGCTTAATAAACTTGCCTAATTCTCTTGTTGTCAGCACATAATCAACGTCCTTAACTCCGCTGTCGTTCATCTCCTCACGATTGCACTCAAATTTCTTGGCGGTACACGGCATTATAGAGACTACAACTATATCCTCTTTTTTCTTGCCAATTTTATCTGCATAGTATGTTTTTGCAACAGCTCCGAACATCTGCTGAGGAGATTTGCAAGTGGATACATTGGGAATTAATTCCGGATAAAAATTCTCCATGTAATTTATCCATCCGGGCGAACAAGAAGTAAACATAGGCAGAGCTACATTTTTATCTTTATCAACCAGTGCCTTCTTCAACCTCGTAAGAAGCTCCGTGCCTTCCTCAAGAATAGTTAAATCAGCAGTGAAGTTGGTATCAAATACTTTATCAAACCCAAGCCTTTTGAGAGCAGCAGTCATTTTGCCTTTTATCAAAGTGCCTGGTTTCAGATCAAAGCATTCTCCCAGAGCAGCCCGAATAGCAGGAGCAGTTTGAACAACCACAAACTTATTTGGATCATCAATAGCTTCCCATACTTTATCAATATCATCTTTTTCACTTATTGCTCCAACAGGACAAACTGCAGCGCATTGTCCGCACTGAACACAAACAGCTTCTTTAAGCGTATCTCCGCTTCCTGGAGCTATAATCGTATCAAATCCGCGCGCTCTTGGAGCTAATGTAACTACTCCCTGAATATCCTGGCATACACTGACACATCTTCTGCAAAGAATGCACTTATTGGGATCTCTGACAATCCCAGGAGTGCTTTCATCCAAAGGCATAGGTTCTCTTACAGACTGAAATCTAACTTCCTTAATGCCATATTCATCCGCCAGTTTCTGAAGTTCACAAGTCTGATTGCGGTCGCATGTATTGCATTCCCATGGATGGTCGCTTAAAAGCAGCTCCAATATCATCTTTCTGGCATCACGCACTTTTTTGGTATTAGTGTGGATCTTCATGCCTTCAGAAACCTTTGTTACACATGAGGGTTGAAGCGCTTTAGCTCCTTCTACTTCTACAACACACATCCTGCATGATCCGGGGCTCTGAAGATTCTCCAGATAACATAAAGTAGGTATCTTTATTCCGATCTTTTTAGCAGCATCCAGAATCGTTGTATCTTCTGATACTTCTACTCGGGTATTATTTACTGTAATGTTCAGCATTTCTTTTATCTCCTTATTCATTTCTAAGAATAGTTTAGTACTATGTTAGGGTTTTCTCTGGTCACAGGTTCACGCTTTTTATCAGGATTTACTCCTTGGGCAAGTTCCTTTCCAAAATACTTCAAAGCAGAAAGAACAGGTGAGGCAACAGACTGACCTAGAGGACAAAAAGCTGTAAGTTTAAGTTCCTCAGCCAGCTCTTTTATAGTTTTAAGCTCATCAAAATAGGCTTCCTGTTTTTTCAGGCGTTTAAAAGCCTCATACATCTGTTTTGTACCAATTCTGCATACAGAACATTTTCCGCATGATTCATGAACAAAGAATTTCATGCAGCAAGTTAAGAAATCTGCAATTGAAACTGTCTCGTTCATAATCAATATTGCGCCGGAACCCAGATTATGCCCCAGCGCCTGAAGTGACTGATACTCAAGTGGTGTATCCAAAAGAGCTGATGAAATAATATCACCGGCTGTCCCTCCTATTTGAGCCATTTTAAATTTCCCGGAAGACATGCCTCCTGCATAATCATAAATAATCTCTCTCAGAGTAATTCCCATAGGAACTTCAATCAACCCGGGACGCTTTATATGCCCCAATATGGTATAGACTTTAGTTCCCGGTGACTTTTCAGTCCCGAATTTTCTAAACCAGTCAGCTCCATTTAATATAATAGGAGCAATATTGGCAAATGTTTCAACATTATTTACATTTGTCGGCTTGGATAAAAATCCTGATTCAGCAGGGAATGGCGGTTTAAGTCTTGGTTCGCCTCTTAATCCTTCCATTGAATTCAGAAGGGCTGTTTCTTCTCCGCAAACATAAGAACCAGCTCCAATCTTAATCTTTACATTAAAATCAAATTCCGTTCCAAAAATATTCTTGCCCAATAGTCCTAATTTCTCAGCGTCTTTTATGGCTTTTGTTAACCTTTGAATAGAAAGCTGGTATTCTCCGCGGATATAAATAAAACCAGTATTAGCTCCTATTGCGTATCCGCAAAGCGCCATGCCTTCCAGAACCTTATGAGGGTCTCCTTCCATAATCAATCGATCCTTAAAAGTGCCTGGCTCTCCCTCATCCGCATTGCATATAACATATTTTTGAGTCTCTTTCGATGCTCTGGCAAATGACCATTTCAAACCTGTTGGAAATCCTGCGCCTCCTCTTCCTACAAGTCCGGAATCCTTTACTGTCTTAATAATATCTTCGGGCGTTTTTCTCTCCAGAGCTATACCCAACGCTTCATATCCGCCTGCTCCAATATATTCTTCAATATCTTCAGGATTAATCCTTCCGCAGTTCTCAAGAACAATTTGATTCATGCTTTTCCCCTTTCCTTTTCTTGAATCCGGCTCAATATTTTATATATTTTTTCTTCGTTTAAATTTCCGTGTGCTTCATCGTTGATCATCATAGCAGGAGCAACTCCGCAGATCCCAAGACAACTTGTTCCCTCTAATGTAAAAAGACCATCATCAGTTGTTTTTCCAACCTTAATACCTAATTTTGACTCTATCGCTTCGAAAATAGTTTGCGCACCTAACAAGTGACATGGGGGACTTTCACAAACTCTGATGATATATTTACCGCGCGGTGTAAAGCTAAACATAGTGTAAAAAGAGGCGGTTCCCTTAATTTCAGACACAGACATGTCCATTTCTTTACTTAATTCATAGATAGCTTCTTTACAAATATAGTTATCTGGATTTTGATTTTGAATGTCATGCAGTATCTGTAATAAATTCTCTTTTTTATTTCCGCATTTTCCAACAATTTCTTTTGTTGTCATACTCTGCTCTCCTTTAAGAAAACATGCTCTTGCACGATTTGGTTGTTTAAAACATGTTTTTCAAAGATTTCTTTAGCAACCTTTGAATCAACCTTCCCATACACTACAGGATTTTTATCTTGTATATACACTTGAACCATAGGCTCCTCCGCACAAAATCCAGCACAACCTGAACTTGTGATTATAATATCTGTTTTATTACTCTTATTAATAAGTTCCACAAGTGTATTCATTGTCTGTCTTGCACCTGCACCAATACTGCATGTGCCCATACAAATAACGATTCTGACTCTATATTTTCCAGAACGCATCTGGACTCTATCTTTTATTTCTTTCAGTTCTTTTAAGTTCTTCATGCTAATTCTCCCAGTTAGTCTTTCTTTTCATAACATTTTCCTTTTTGACAAATAATAGGACAACATTTCCAGCTTTTCACATAACGCGACATTAACTATAGTTATTCCTGATGGAACTTTAAGCTCTATTGGAGCAAAGTTCAATATTCCCTTAATCCCTCCTTTAATTAACTTATTTGCAACAGACTGCGCTGCAGAGGAAGGTGTTGAAATAATACCTACCCTGATCTTCTTATTTTTAATCTCTATGCTGATCTTCTTCTCATCTCGTATTTTTAGCCCATTTTTCATCTTTCCAACTTTCTCAGGATTATTATCAAAAATAGACTCTATTATAAATCCACGTTCCTTGAATCCCGGATACGCTAATAATGCCTGTCCTAGATTCCCTGCGCCCGCTAATGCCACAGGAATCTTTTTGTGCAGACCCATTATCCTTGTAATTGCCCTGTGAAGCATTGACACTTGGTATCCCATTCCAGGTGTTCCGAATTGACCAAAATACACAAGGTCTTTTCTCACTTGAGCAGAGTTGAGTCCAGCCCTTTCTGCAAGTTCACGAGAAGAGACAGTTGTAAACCCCGTATCCATTATTCCCTTTAGAATTCGCTTATATATAGATAATCTTTCTACTGACTTTCTCGGAATTTTGTAGTTTTCCATCTTATGCCTTGTGATAATATTCACAAATCCTGTGAATATTATCACTAACTAAATTTGTTGTCAACAATGATAAAAGGCTGGATGTCTATTGTCAAATATGAAGCCATAAACTATAATAATGACCATAATGAAAATAGCTATGCTTGGAACAAGAGGCATTCCTGCTGCTTACAGTGGATTTGAAACCTGTGTGGAACAAGTTTCCTCAAGATTTGCAAAAAGAGGACATAAAGTCACTGTATACTGCAGGACAAAGAGAACCTCAAGAGAAGCCAAAACTACTAAAAAAATATACTATAAAGGAATTAACCTTGTAAACTTGCCTACTATATCCAATAAATATCTAGATACATTTTTTCATACATTCATCTCAGTTCTTCACCTTTTGATACCATCTAATAATGTTGATGTAATCTTAATGTTTGGAGTAGGAAATGCCGCATTCTGCCTTCCACTTAGAATATTTAAGAAAAAGGTTATTATTAATGTTGACGGGCTGGATTGGAAAAGAAAAAAATGGGGAAGATTTGCCAGATGGTATTTAAAAATTTCCGAGTACTGGGCTGTATTGTTCGCAAATGAGGTAATTACGGATTCAGACATAATAAGACAATATTACTCAAACGAATATAACAAAACTACTCATATGATAGCGTACGGAGCTTATACGGAAAAACCGGAAAAGCAGGATTTTCTCGCAAAATTAAGATTAAAGACCAATGGATACATTCTGTTTGTTGGCAGACTGGTTCCTGAAAACTGTGTACATCATCTAATAAAAGCTTACAGCCTATTAAATACAAACCTCAAACTAGTTGTAGTTGGAGGAAGCTCATACAGTGATAAATATGTTCATTTCCTGAAATCAATTGCAAACTCAAACACCTTGTTTACGGATTATGTTTTTGGAGAAGGCTACAAGCAAATAGTAAGCAATGCGTATATCTTTGTTGAAAGTTCTGAGGTTGGAGGCACGCACCCTGCGCTTCTGGAAGCAATGGGCATGGAAAACTGCTCCTTAGTAAATAACACTCCTGCTAATTTAGAGACTATTGGAAATGCAGGATTGTTTTATGAAGGGAATAAAGAACATATTGACCTTGCAGAGAAACTAGAGCACCTTATTGAGAATCCACGCACAGTAGAGAAATACAAAAAATTAGCTGTAGAGAGAATAAAAAAATTCTATTCATGGGAACTAGTAACTGATAAGTATGAGGAATTGATAAATGAATATGATTAAAAAAATATTAGTAATAACAGATATTATTATATTCAGCTTTTCCTGGCTTTTAGCATATTGGATAAGATATACCACCCCTGCACTATTTGGGAAAGATATTAATCCTGTTATTTCTTATATCTGTGTATTACCACTCATAGTAGGAATCTGGATAATTGCGTGTGCAATTTCTGGGCTTTACAAGCAACAAACATATAGAGTATCAAGGTTTAATGAATTTGCTGCTATGCTTAAAGCTGTCCTTATTGGCTCATTAATTATAATGGCATTTGCCTTTCTTCTTAAAGAATATGAATTGGGCAGATCGATTGTAATTGCATCAGGTCTAATAAACTTGATTCTACTCCTATTGTCCAGAGCACTAATAAACATCCTGAAGGCTGCATGTATAAAGAGTGGTGCTTATCAGATTAAAACAGTTATTGTTGGAGCAGGAGAAACCGGAACAAAGATTGCTGGAAAGATAATCAATTCACCCATGTCTGGATACAAGATTATTGGATTTCTGGATGATGATAGCAATAAACAGGGGAAAATAATTAAGGGAATAAAAGTTTTAGGTTTATTAAACAAGCTACCCCATATAGTGAAGAGCCAGGATATTGATGAAGTATTTATTGGAATCCCTTCTCTTGCTCAGAAAAGTATCTTCAATCTAATTATACAATGTGAACCCAAAATACTAAGCTTTAAAGTTGTATCAGACATTTTCGGTGTAATTTCCAGTAGAGCAAGCATTGATGAAATTGAAGATATTCCAATAGTAGACCTTGGGATAAATACAACCAGCTACTTCTATAAAATTACTAAACGCCTTATAGATGTCTGCATATCAACAATTTGCATATTAATAAACCTCCCGCTATGGTTGATTATAGCGATATTAATAAGACTTGATTCAGAAGGAGCTGCGCTTTTTAGGCAAAATAGAGTTGGCCGGTTTGGCAAGATTTTTAAAATGTATAAATTCCGCACAATGTACAAAAATACAAATAAATATGAACTTGCTCCTCAAAGGGTCAATGACAGACGAATAACAAGAATAGGCAGATTATTGCGTAAATTTTCCCTTGACGAACTCCCTCAATTAATTAATGTTTTGAAAGGAGAAATGAGCCTGGTTGGCCCCAGACCAGAGATGCCGTTCATAGTAGAAAAGTATGAAGATTGGCAGAGAAGAAGGTTGGATGTTAAACCAGGCATAACAGGTCTATGGCAAATAATAGGCAGAAAAACCCTTCTCCTTCATGAAAACCTCCAATATGACTTTTACTATATTAGAAACCAGTCTTTCATTAGCGATATTGCGATTCTCCTTAAAACAATACCTGGAATACTATTTGGAAAAGGAGCGTATTGACTTCATTTCAGAAAGCATCCTACGATATTTTGGCATCTTATTATGTAACTTAACACCTTTTTCTAATATTCTTATTCCTTCTTCAATTTTTCCTTGTTTGTACAGGACAAATCCAAGATTTATATTAACAATGCCGTAATTCGGATGGATTTGAATAACTTTTCTGTATGCCTTTTCTGCCATTTCCCATTTTTTTTCTGCGGCATACAATCCGCCTAATTTATAATATATTTGAGGACCACTCTTATTTAGCGATATTGCCTTTATACAGGCATTTTTAGCACCTACTGCATTGTTAAGACGTTTTAACTGAACCGCTTTCCCAAAATACATATGGCTTCTGAATGTCCTTAAATTAGTTCCGATATATATTGAACCAACCAGTACTGCCGCAATTAATATTAAAGTCCGCCACAGTTTGCGGATCTTTATATCAAACTTAAAGACCTTAAAATTGCTTCCTACGATATTAACTTTTGCAACAATTAAACCGCAAAATATCCAAAAATATACGGCAGGTACTGTTGTCCTCATATTTATACTAAACAAACTCTGTACTAGAAGTCCTGACAATCCGGAAATTAAGCCTATGATGTATACGTCAGGTTTTGATTTCAATGCAGTCAGACCCATGCGAAAAACAACATATAATATATATATAAACATCAAAAGACCCAAAACGCCTTGCTCAGCAGTTAGCTGTAGAAACTCGTTGTGACATCTTGCGATATCAAATACTTCAGGAGGCATACATAAATCTATAACAGGGTCTCTGTACAAAGGAGAGAAAATAGTAAATGTCCCGATGCCTGTACCAAAAAGAGAAAATCTCATAATAATATTTACAGCACCTGCCCACAATATTTTTCTCATAACAATACTGGGCTCATTCATAAAAGATGCGAGATATTCCGTTATCCTGCCATGCACAAAATAATCCGCCACTACTGCCACTACAAAAGCAGCCACAATTATTATAAACAACGTACTGCCAAATTTAGTTTTGGTTCTCAGCAATAGTGCTATATAAACAATAATTGCCATTATGAACCCAAGATATCCGGAGCGTGACTTTGCCAGAATAAAACAATATATACTTATTAACAAAAAGACGAGAAGTATGGACTTCAAACACTTTGATTTTGACAAAATTAAAGCGCTTCCCAAAATAGGGAAAACTAGAATCACATATGCAGCAAAAATATTTTTCTGGCCCATAGTTGCGGCAAATTCCTTACTTCCCCATGCAATAATCCTATTTATTCCCAAATGCTGCATAAAACTAAATGACACTACCAAGATAAAGCTTAATGTAATTGCCACTATTATGTAATTAAATGACCTTCTATCTTTTATGCTATTCATAATCAAAAAAATTAATACTCCTCCACTCAATACTCTCAATAGCTCCTTATAGGCAACTAGTTTAAACGGACATATAATAAAAGACAAAACTCCTATAGAAATGAATATAAGAACAGGCAGGTTTAATTGTGTTTTGACTAATTCAAATCTGGATTTGATAAATGAGTTTAAAAACCAAACTATACATCCAATTGTTAGCATTAAACGCAAAAAAACAAGTTTTATTGCACATGGATTATATGTTGACTGTGAAAAAAGAAGAGGGATTAAAAAGATAGTGACTATTAGTAAGAATTTTAAAAAAAAATCTAATTTTGAATTTTGTTCACCCATCACTGTTCACTGTTTATTCATCACTTTATTTATCTGTTCCAAATAAGTCCCCGCCTGCTTATTATTTGGTTGCATACGCAAGATTTTTTCAAATGTGCTCTTAGCTTCTCTGTAGTCTCCTTTCCTATAATAAGCTATCCCCAAATTACGAGCAACACCAAGAGCTTTTGGCATAAGTCTTAAGGCAATCTTATACTCTTCAATTGCTTCTTCCCACTCTCCCTTCATGCTGTAAATATTCCCCAGATTATTGTGCGCTCCCCCAAACTCAGGATTAAGTTTAATAACTTTTTTATACTGCTGAGCTGCCCCGTTAAGATTTCCCACTTTTTCATATACATCTCCAGAACTCATTAACGCCTTATCATTATAAGGATTTCCTCTCACAGCTGTCTTCAGCTCCCTGGCAGCTTTTTGATACTCCTTAACAGCTTTTTTATGCTCTCCATCCTTGGTATATAGCTCACCTTGATTGGTATACAACTTTGCTAAATTATAGTGGATATCAGCATAGTCTGGAGCTAGGTTAGCGAGTCGATAATACACCCTAAAAGCATCTTCTGTTTTTCCAACCTTAGCATATGCAAATGCCAGGCGATAATATGCCTTAAGATGCCCTCTGTTAAACTTGATTGTCCTCTTGTACATATTTATAGCTTTATTCCAGTCCTTTTTGTTGCGATACTCAACACCTTTTCTAAAATACACCTCTGCAATTAAAGGTCTGAGCGAAAAATAACTAAATATAAATAAAAGCAAAACTGAAAACAAAAATATAATTGGGATTCTTAATCTGTTTACTATAAGAATAAATCTCTTTGTGCCTTTGTGCCTTTGTGCCTCTGTGCCACTTAGAGCAGATACACATCCCAGAGCAAACCACAAAAATATGCCTGAAGAATGAAATCTTAAATCTACGTTTCCTGTATTTTCAAAAAGCATACCCACTATCCCTGATACAAATCCTATAAGCAAATACTTTTTGAGTCTATCATCGGTATTTTTTGCTATATTTATGCCTCGCAAAATAATATTACCTATAATTCCTGCAAGAAGCACCAATCCTATAATCCCCAGCTCACATCCAGTTTCAAGCACTTCACAGTGTGCGTGCTGTGTCGCATTGACAGCATGTGGATTCAAAAAATAATCAGGGAATCTAAATTGCGGATAAACTATTGCAAAATTGCCTATTCCCCAACCTGTGAACGGTCTGGCAAGAAACATCTTTAACGAGCCCAGCCAAATCCACTTCCGTATTCCAATAGTTCCTGTGAGCAGTTCCTCATTAATAACCCGCATTATTGACTCTGATCTCATCTGCCATACAGTAGCGCATAAGAGAATCACTCCAATAAATAAGTAAAAACTTTTCACCAGACCCCATTTCAAATAGACAAATACAGAGACAAAAAACGCAATAGAGATCCAAAATCCAATCCAGGAAGCTCTTGCTTCTAATCTATAAAGGGAAATAATGCTGACTAAAAGCAAGACACAACAGCCTGCTAGAGGAAAAAGCAATTTTGAGTTTTGAGTCATATCCATGGAAAAATAGAGAATAAAAGACAGGATTACAGGTATACATAAAACAATATACGGGGCAAAGAATGTAGGATTGCCAAATAATTGCGGCAAGTTGCGAATTATAGGAATGCTAAAATGGTTAAGCAATGTAGGAACTTCGGCTATGAATGTAGCTAAAAACCACACAAAACAAATTCTTAAAAATACAGGTTTGGATTTACACGTCTCTAATACTACAAAATAGAGCAGAACATATGTAAATAAGTTTACCAATTCTGTGGCGCCTGCAAACTTATTCCCTGCCATAAAGAATGATGCTAAACACCATAAGCAGAAAGAGCCTATGAAAACCCTGGGGAATTCAGGAAAAAGTAATTTCGAATTTTGAGAGAGTAGCTTATATGTCCACAATAGGATAACACAAAACACCATAGCTTGAGCTATGACAAACTTTATGAATACATAATTATACGCAGCCTTAAAAACTGCTATTGGAACAAAAAAGATAATAATTAACAGACAAATTTCTGATACTTTTTTCCTCAAATTTTGCTCCTATTACATATAGAAAAACAGCCCCGATGATTTCGGGACTGTTATCCATTAAGCAATTTAACCTGAAATTACAGATCGCCGAGTTCGGCCACCACTCCATCCTTTACAGCTGAAACATGACCATCCAGATACAGCACATTAATAATATTCGGATTTGTGTGAAAGCTAACTGCTTTATCACATGCAACCGATGTATCTGCATCATCCATCTCTGTTAAGTTATCATTGTACGCATAGCTTGAACACTCAGAAATGTTAGCTTCATCAGTAACAGTATACGCACCATCAGACGGGCATTCAAATACCGCTAGAGATGAAATATAGTTGGGATAAAACCCAAACTCCCAATCGTCTGCACCACCAGCAGTAGCACCAGTAGTCTGATCAGGAAAATAGTCATCCCAGTCCTGAGCATACATATGCATAGCAAGACCAAGCTGTTTCAGGTTGCTTATACACTTTGTTCTTCTTGCCATTTCTCTTGCTCTTGCCAGCGCTGGCAACAGCATGGATGCAAGAAGAGCAATTATCGCGATAACAACCAGCAACTCAATAAGTGTAAATCCCTTGGATTTTCTAAAAAATTTCAACATTTTATTACTCACCTCCCCCTCTTTCAAACTCATTTACCAAATTATCACATAGTTACCACGTTCTTGTCAAATGTTTTTTATCTTCCTGCTTATAAAAGATATTTTTGGGATTGTAAGTAATTCTGAACATAATCAAAAACAGCCTTCTTTAGGGATGTTGTGGGCATTCTGTATCCTGCGCGATGAAGTTTAGACATATCAGCTTGGGTAAAATACTGATAAGAATTCTTTATTTCTTCAGGCATCGAGATATATTTTATATTAGGCTTGATTTTCAATGCCTCAAAAACCAGTTCTGCAAGCTTGTTCCATGTTTCTGCCCTTCCTGTACCAATGTTAAATATCCCATTAATATCCGGATTATGCAAAAAAAACAGGACCATTTCTACAGCATCCTTTATATATATAAAATCCCTTTTCTGCTCACCGTGTTCGTATTCTGGTTTATGCGACTTGTAAAGGGACAGGCATGCCTGTCCCCTACTATTCTTTATCTGTTCAAATGACTTAATAACCATACTTCTCATTTTCCCTTTATGATATTCGTTCGGCCCAAAAACATTAAAAAATTTAAGTCCTACAACCTGCTTCAATAATCCATTTCTCTCTGCCCAGAGATCAAAAAGATGTTTAGAATAAGCATACATATTTAGAGGGCAAAATTTATGCAAATTTTTCTCGTTATCTGAATATCCGTAAGAACCGTCTCCATATGTTGCGGCGCTGGAAGCATAGATAAAGCGCACATTACGCCTGCTGGCATAAGCAGCAAGATGCTTTGTATACTCGTAATTATTCAGCAAAAGATAATCTACATCCTGCTCAGTTGTATCTGAACATGCACCCATATGAATTAATGCACGAATACCTGTTTTAAAATCGCCTTTAAGTACTTTCTCAAGAAAAACATTCTTATCAACATAATCTAAAAATCGAAGAGTCCGAAGGTTCTTCCATTTGTCCGTTTTCCCTAAATCATCAACAATAAGAATATTAAACTCTCCTTGCTGATTTAATTTCCATACAATGGCACTCCCAAGAAACCCTGCACCTCCAGTAACAATAATCATTTCTTAGCTTCCCTCAACTTTTGACAAACCAAAAATTAGTTGCTATCATTGCACAGAATTTTAGCAAGTAAGTTACAAACTGTCAATTTAATCCACAATAATAAAACGGCAAATGAGAATTATGATAAATTCCATTTTTTATGGAGGCATTCATCCGACAGACTCTAAAACCAGTACAAATACAAAGAAAATTCTGAATCTTCGTCCTCCTAAAAAAGCAATCATCCCTTTGCAACAGCATACAGGAGCACCATGTAAGCCGTTAGTTAATATTGGAGACATTGTTAAAGTAGGACAGAAGATTGGTGAGGCCCAAGCATTTATATCCGCACCTGTCCACGCCACAATATCAGGCAAAGTAGTAGACATTTGCCCTATGCCACACCCTCTAGGAACCAAAATTCTATCCATTATTATAGAATCTGACGATACTGATACATGGGCTATTGAAGAAATAAAAAGAGACTGGAAAACGCTCAAAGCAGAACAAATAAAACATATTATAAGAGAAGCTGGTGTTGTGGGACTTGGCGGCGCTGCGTTTCCAACACATGTAAAACTCAGCCCTCCAGAAAATAAAAAAATTGACACATATATTTTAAATGGTGCTGAGTGTGAGCCATTTCTAACCGCTGATCATCGGCTAATGCTGGAATATGCAAAGCAAGTCATTATAGGACTCAAAATCTTAATGAAAGCAATTGGTGTAAAGAAAGGCATAATTGGTATTGAACAAAATAAACCTGATGCGCTCAAAGAAATTACAGACAAAATTAATAGAGAATCAGATGCTGATATTGACATAATAGCACTTAAGGTAAAATATCCTCAGGGTGCTGAAAAACAGCTTATAAAAGCTCTCTTGAAACGTGAAGTACCAAGCGGGGGACTTCCAATGGATGTAGGAGTAATAGTTAGTAATGTTGGAACCTCACTCGCAGTATATGAATCTGTTGTAGAAAGAAAGCCTCTGGTAGAGCGAATCGTAACTGTAACAGGAGGTGGTGTTAGAAATCCACAAAATCTTAGAGTAAGAATAGGAACTCCTTTTTCAAATTTAATAGAGGCATGTGAAGGAGTCAAAGAAGAAACAGGAAAAATAATAATGGGTGGACCAATGATGGGGCTTGCTCAATATACAACAGATGTCCCGGTAATTAAAGGCACATCCGGGATACTTGTGCAAACAAAGAACGAGGTTTGTGATAAGCCCGAGGAATGTTGTATAAGATGTGGCAACTGTGCTAGTGTTTGCCCAATGAAAATACTGCCTAATGCAATAACCAACTCTATAAAAAATGACCAGTTTGAATATGCAAAAGAATACGGACTCCTAGATTGTATGGAATGTGGGTCTTGCACGTATGTATGTCCTGCACATATACCAATAGTCCAGTATATAAAATATGGAAAGGCACAGTTAAGAAAATTTTAATGTATACTCTTTCGGTATCTCCTCATATTCATTCCCATCTATCAATTAAAAAGATAATGTGGGATGTTATAATAGCGCTCGTGCCTGCGCTTGGTATGGGAATTTATTTTTTTGGTACACAAGCGTTGTATCCAGCTGCAATAAGCATCTCCACGGCCATAATGACTGAGGCGATTATATCCAAAATAAGAGGACGCAAAATTATATCAAATGGCAGTGGCATTGTAACAGGTCTTCTGTTAGCGATGATAATACCTCCAGGCGCACCTTTATGGCTGCCTGCAGTCGGAGCTGCGTGTGCTATCATACTGGGCAAAGAAGTATTTGGTGGTCTTGGACGCAATATCTTTAACCCGGCTCTTATAGGCAGAGCAATAGTTATGGCTTCATGGCCTACTTTTATGACCACATGGCTGGCGCCACAACCAAGCTTGTTTAGAAGGATTGATACTATAACAGGTGCAACTCCATTAGCAATAGTAAAGCTTAATCTGGCTCAAGAACTCCCTTCTCACTTGAGTCTGTTTATTGGGAACATAGGAGGATCTATTGGAGAAACATCTGCTCTTGCCCTGCTGCTAGGTGCAGCATATTTATTTATAAGAAAACGAATTTCATGGCATATTCCTGTTTCATATATTGGGTGTGTGGCATTGCTTTCCTGGATATTCGGTCATAACGGCTTATTCACAGGAGATGCATTATTCAGCATACTGAGTGGAGGCTTGATTCTAGGCGCTTTCTTCATGGCAACAGATTATGTAACAACCCCTATAACACCCAAGGGCAAAATTATATTTGGATTAGGAGCTGGAATAATAGTTGTCCTGATAAGATTGAAAGGGGGATATCCAGAAGGAGTGTGCTATTCCATATTATTGATGAATGCTGTAACTCCATTGATAGACAGATGGAAATGGACCATTCCTAAAAAATTTGGAAAAATAAATGCGTAATATATTAAAACTATCTGCGGTTCTGCTTACAATTGCCACTATCTCAGGCACAATTCTAGGTATAAGCTATACAGTTACAAAGGAACCAATTGTAAAACAAGTTAAACTAGAAGAAGAAAAAGCTCTAAAGACCATTTTCCCAGAAGCAACAAGCTTTAACCTAACTACTGGTAAAGACAACTATATTTATTATGAAGTTTATGCAAAGAATAAGTTAATAGGATATGCGCTAGATGCATTTGGAAAGGGATTCAGCAGCATAATCAGAATTAAGATAGGCCTAAATCTAGACAAAGGAATAAAAGATATTAAAATCATCAAACAGGGTGAAACTCCCGGGCTTGGGGCCAGAATAAAAAGAAAGAAGTTTACAGATCAGTTTATGAACAAAACCTTGAAACAAATTTCACTAAAGAAGGACTCCAGTAAAGGGACTATTGATGCTCTAACCGGAGCTACTATATCATCGCGCTCCGTTAGTGAAGCCGTGCAAAAATCTATAACAGAATTTTTAAAGATTGAGAGAAAACAAAAATGAGTTTTAAACATGATTTCTCAAGAGGCATTTTTGCAGAGAATCCTACGTTTCGCCTTATTCTGGGCATGTGTCCGACACTTGCTGTTTCAACCTCATTGGTAAATGCTATAGGCATGGGAGTAGCAACTACCTTTGTGCTTTTAGGGTCCAATGTGCTTGTTTCTTTATTCAGAAAACTTATACCATCAAATATCCGCATTCCCGCTTTTATTGTAATCATTGCTACTTTTGTAACTATAGTAGAGCTTATAATGCAAGCATATTTTCCTGCATTAAATAAATCTCTTGGAATATTTATTCCATTGATTGTTGTAAACTGTATTATACTTGGCAGAGCAGAGGCTTTTGCATCAAAAAATCCTGTTTTCCCTTCTATTTTGGACGCATTAGGTATGGGAATAGGATTTACAGGCGCTCTTGCGCTTCTTGGAGCCACAAGAGAAATACTTGGAGCCGGAACAATCTGGGGATACCATGTATTTGGAGTTGGGTTCAACCCTGTGATAATAATGATACTTCCTCCGGGAGCATTCATTGCTCTCGGTCTGTTCCTTGGATTATTTAACAGCCTGTCAAAAAAAGGAAAAGCGTAAATGATATTTTTTACTAAATTATTTATCGTATTTCTTTCTGCGGCCCTGATTCACAACTATGTGTTAAACAGATTTCTTGGCATATGTCCATTCATAGGCGTTTCTAAAAACAGTTCTGCTGCGTTTGGAATGGGGATGGCTGTAATTTTTGTTATGACCATTGCATCAATGGCTGCATGGCTTATACAGCATTATTTATTGATCCCATTAAATGTAACATTCCTACAAACAATAACCTTTATTCTCGTTATTGCAACACTGGTTCAGTTTGTGGAAATGGTCATTGCTAAAATAAGTCCCGCTCTTCAACAAGCATTGGGAATTTTTCTTCCGCTTATTACCACAAACTGCGCTGTTCTCGGTCTAGTAACAATTAATAGCGATTCTAATCTCAGTTTTATAGAAAGCATTGTGAATGGTCTGGGCGCTGGTGCGGGTTTTACTATTGCATTACTTCTTATGTCCGCAATAAGGGAAAGACTGGATTTAACCGACGTGCCTGAGTGTATGAAGGGCATACCAATTGCGTTTATCATAGCTGGTTTAATGTCACTTGCTTTTATGGGATTTACCGGTTTAGTTTCTCAATAATAGAAAAGGTTTAATATGCAAACCATTTTAACAGCAACTCTGCTTCTTGGAGGGCTTGGACTGGTCTTTGGTCTTGTGCTTGGCTATGCATCAAGAAAATTCGCTGTAAAGATTGATCCCAAAATAGAAGAGGTTTTTAAAGCTCTTCCCGGGGCAAACTGTGGCGCATGCGGATTTACAGGCTGCATGGACTTTGCCAGAGCCGTTGCAGACGGTAGAACTTCACCTAACGGATGCGTGCTTATGGATAAAAAAGAGACAGAACTAATTTCGAAAACTTTCCCTGTTCTCCTGTGTCAGAAAACTGCTAATCAGCAAAAAAAATTTCTTTATATTGGCGTTCAAACCTGTAGAGCTGCTATGCTTGTTAATAGCGGAAACAATTCATGTGATTATGGATGCCTTGGATTTGGAGATTGCGTAAAAATATGTCCATTTGAAGCAATTTCTCTTAAAGATGGTCTTCCAGTGTTCAACGAAAGTCTTTGTAAAATGTGTGGTAAATGCATAGAAGTATGTCCTAAAAATATTATTAAACTTGTTCCCAAAGACCAGAAAGTTTATGTTGCATGCAGCAATAGAGATAAGGGAAAAGAAGCAAGAACAGTGTGTAAAGTTGCATGTATTGGATGCGGAATATGCGTTAAGGCATGTCCATCGGATGCAATAACCTTAGAGAACAATCTAGCAGTAATAGATCATGGGAAATGCACCAATTGCGGCGAATGTATTAAAAAATGCCCAACAAAGGCAATAGTAAAACAGTAAAACTTTCCATTGCCATCATAAAAAAAATCTGTATAATGACAGAATTATTGGGGTCGTTAGCTCAATTGGCAGAGCAGCGGACTCTTAATCCGTTGGTTGTGGGTTCGATTCCCTCACGGCCTACTAAGAGCGAGGGTGGCGGAACTGGCATACGCGCTAGATTTAGGATCTAGTTCCTTTACGGGAATGCGGGTTCAACTCCCGCCTCTCGCACTGGAGAGTTTCATGCGGGTGTAGCTCAGTGGTAGAGCTCTTCGTTGCCAACGAAGTGGTCGTGGGTTCGAATCTCATCACCCGCTCTGATAAAGAATTGCGAATTATAAATTTTGAATTTAAAATAGGATAAAGAGAAACATGGAGAATACTGGCACTAATGTCAAAACAGATATTCAGGATACAGGGAATTGTGGTCGGCTATTAAAGGTTGAAGTACCCCTTGAAACAGTTGGAAAAGAGACAAAAAATGCATACAACACCCTCCAGAAGACTGCGTCTGTACATGGGTTCAGGACAGGCAAAACCCCATATTCGATCTTAAAGATACGCTTTGGGAAAGCTCTAAATGAGGAAATTAAGGAGAAATTAATTAATCAAACTTATCAAGACATACTTAAAAATAATAATCTAATTCCTATTTCTGAGCCTAAAATAGACAAGATCGCATTTGAAGAAGGAAAGCCATTTACATATGAGATGTCTTTAGAAGTAAAGCCTGAGATAAAACTTGCCATATACAAAGAATTAAAGATATCTGTAAAACCTGTTAATGTTTCTGAGGACGATATCAACAATGTATTGGAAATGAGACGAGAGCAGAACGCAGAATTCGTTCCAGTCAACCGGCCTGCAAAAGTTAGTGATCAAATAATAATGGATTATGAGATAATTACCGATAGCACGCCATCAAAAAAACAGACAAATAATCCATATATATTAGGCTCTAAAATATTTCCTGAAGAAGTAGAAAAAGAGCTCATTGGAGTAAAAATAGAGGACAAGAAAGAAGTTGAGCTAATTTCAAAAGAAAAGAACATAAAAACTATTTATAAAATAGCTATTAAACAGATAAAAGAGAAAAAGCTTCTGCCAATTAACGACGATTTTGCAAAAGAATTGGGTAACTTTAAAAACCTTAACGAGCTTAAAGACGATATCAGAAAGAGACTTAAAAGCATTGCTGAAGACAAACAAAAAGCAGATATTAAAGAGCAGTTATTAGACATGGTTAGTGAGAACTCCAAGATGCCAATCCCGTCAGGACTCTTAGATAAACAAATAGACCACATAGGCACACGTAGCGGAGAAAAAGACACTGACAAGAACAAATGGAAAGAAAAATATTCAAAAGAAGCAACTATGGACGTGAAAAAAATGCTTATTCTGGAGGAGATTGCTGAAAAAGAGAAACTGGATGTTAGTGAAGAAGAAGCAAAGCAGAAACTCCAGAATCTTGCAGGCTCTAATAAAACAGCTAATATGGACAATTACATTGAATATATACAAAGGCAAATGAAAAGACAGAAAATTCTTGACTTCATATACGAAAATGCCAAGATCTCAATTAAAAATTAATAGATTACTACAGGCCGTAGCCTAACGGAGGGAATATTATGAGTTTAATCCCAATGGTAATAGAGCAGACAGGCAGGACAGAACGCGCGTATGATATTTATTCAAGGTTATTAAAGGATAGGAATATAATTATCGGAACAGCTATAGACGATAATGTAGCTAATGTTGTAATTGCACAAATATTGTATCTGGAGTTTGAAGCTCCGGATAAAGACATAACTATTTATATAAACAGTCCTGGAGGAGTTGCTACTGCAGGACTGGCAATATATGACACCATGCAGTTCGTGAAACCAGATATTTCTACTATTTGTATGGGGCAGGCAGCAAGTGCTGCTGCAATATTGCTCGCTGCAGGAACAAAAGGAAAAAGGATGTCTCTCCCGAATGCACGTGTCCTTATTCATCAGCCTTCAGGAGGCATGCAGGGACAGGTGTCGGATATTAATATCCATGCGAAAGAAATGCTTGATTTAAAAGAGAAAGTAAATAGAATTCTCGCAGGGCATACAGGACAGTCAATGAAAAAAATAGAAACTGATACGGATAGAGACTTCTTTATGTCGGCTGAACAAGCCAAGCAATATGGTATTATTGACGAGGTAATCACTCAAAAGAAGTAGGAAAAGTTTATGGCTATTAAAACTGATAGGGACATGAGAAAAAGCAAGGATTTTCAGGAGTTAAATGTGCCTATTGCTGAGAGAAAACGGAGGGGTTACGTTGAGGATAGAGAGCTTGTAACAGAGACAAAAATTTCTTTTTTTGCAATCCAAAATTATATCCAGACTGGACTTCTTGAAATAGATGCTGAAACACCTCAGGGGAAGAAATTATTTAAAAAGGATAACGCGCTGAAACGATTAAAGTTATTAACTCATATGCAGAAATTACATCCAGTACATGAGCTAAAAAGCACAATATATGACCCTGGCTTTAATGAGAACGAGTTTTTAGAGAAAATCAAAAACAGTTAATAGGAGATCAAGATAGTGAAGACATTTATTCCTAAGACAGATGATACAGAAAAAATATGGTATATTGTAAATGCAGAAGATAAGGTTCTAGGAAGATTGGCGTCTAAAGTCGCAACCATACTTAGGGGAAAACATAAACCTATATATATTCCTCATGCTGATGTTGGAGATTATGTAATTGTTATTAATGCGGCTAAAGTTCGCCTAACAGGTAAAAAACTGGAACAAAAAGTTTATTATCACTACTCAGGGTATCCTGGAGGTCTTAAAGAGACACCCCTTTCTGACCTGATGAAAAAAAACCCGGAGGAAGTTATAAAAAGAGCTGTGAAGGGCATGCTTCCTAAAAATAAACTCGGTAGAAAAATGCTGACAAAATTAAAGGTCTATCCAGATAAAGAGCATCATCAGGAAGCTCAGAAACCCGTTCCTATCCCGGCAGAAATGGAAATATAAAGGAGATCTATTGTGGCAAAAGTGGCAAAAGTGGCGAAAGCAAAACAAGTATTCTACTCCACTGGCAGACGGAAAACATCTGTCGCTCGTGTAAGATTAATTCCAGGAAAAGGAGAAATAATAATAAATAAAAAACCTTACAAGGATTATTTTGGAAATGATACATTAAGCATAACCATATGCCAGCCATTTCATGAAACAAATACTCTTGAAAAATATCATATCTTTGCAAGTGTTAAAGGCGGAGGAAGCTCTGGACAGGCAGGCGCAGTTCGCCATGGTATATCAAGAGCATTAGTAAAGGCTGATGAAGGATTAAAGGATACCTTAAAGAAAGCAGGATTCCTTACCCGTGATCCGAGGAAGAAAGAAAGAAAGAAATATGGACAAAAGGGCGCGCGTAAACAGTTTCAATTTACTAAAAGATAGTAATCTTCTCATATGTCAGATCAACAACAGATAAAAATCAATGTACTTGGCACAGAATATAAAGTTAAGACTGATAAAGCCCCAGCCCAGATTCGCAAAATTGAAGAGTATCTGAATAAAAAAATAAGCGAAATCTCCAACAACACACATATAGCATCATCTCTTAAAATCACTACTTGGGCTGCCTTATTTATTGCAGAAGAATTCCTTTCATATAAAGAAAAAACTGTTCAAGATGCACAAAAAATTGATAACATAATTGAAAAAATAGATAAAATAAATCTGGAAACATAAATTTTCTATTTTAATAATCATAAATTGTGTTATAATGATTTAATATTCCCTGCTGTGTTTGTTGTAAGTTTGGTTATTTTGAGCCAACAGTAAGAAAATGGGAGTTCATATTTGGTGGGATATGCAATTGCATTGAACATTTAAGAGAGCACCCACATGGCCTTAACGGCTTCAAAATGACCCTATTTAGACGGCATTTGGCGGGGAATTTTTTTATGAGAGATTTTATGCAAAAGCCTGTAATTGCAATTACTCTTGGTGACTCTGGAGGAATTGGTCCGGAAATTACAATAAAAGCTCTGGCTAATAAACAAATCTATAAGCACTGTACTCCGATTATAATCGGAGTTGCAAAAGCCCTCTATAAGATAAAACCCAATTATAAAGTAGATTTCATAAATCATCCATCAGACATTAAAAATGGCTCTGATAAAGTATACCTAATTAATCCGCAGGATTTAAAACTAAAAAATATAATACTTGGCAAGCCAAACCCTATACAAGCCAAAGCTGCTGTTGAATTCTTAAAGCAAGCAATTGCATTTACTATCAAGAAAGAGATTGACGGAATTGTAACAGCACCTGTAAATAAATATGCAATTAATGCCGCAGGTATTAAATTTAGAGGGCAGACAGAATTCTTGGCAACGCTCACAAATACACCTAAATATGCAATGGTTCTTGTAAGCCCAAAAATGCGCATTGTCCCCTTAACACGACATGTTCAAATAAAAGATATTAGTAATTTAATAAAAAAACAGTATATACTTGATGCAATTGATGTGATAAATCAGAATAGTTTTTTGTTTGGTGTACATAAGCCCAGCATTGCAATCGTTAGTTTAAATCCTCATTGCGGAGATGGCGGAGCTATTGGAAACGAAGAAATAGAAGAAATTATCCCTGCTATTAAGAAAGCTATGGAAAATGGCATAAATGTCCATGGCCCTTTCTCTGCTGATGCCTTTTTTGCGAGTTCTGAGTATAAGAAATATGATTTCATTTTGACAATGTATCATGACCAAGGGCTTATACCTTTTAAGATGCTCTCTTTTGGCAAAGGCGTTAATGTGACAATAGGACTTCCAATTATCAGAACATCTCCTGACCACGGGACAGCGTATGATATAGCCGGGCAGGGCATTGCAAATGAGGGAAGTTTAATAGAAGCAATTAAAATGGCTTCAAAGATGGCTATCATAAAACAATCTCTTAACAAGCAATGAATTTCTTCTCTCCAAATACTATTAAGGAAGAACTCAAAAAACACAATCTTCATCCAAAAAAAAAGTTTGGACAGAACTTTCTTATAGACAAGAATATAGCTGATATAATAATTAACACTCTCAATATCAAAAAAAGCGATGTTATAGTTGAGATCGGCTCAGGACTGGGATCACTAACACACCTTATTGCTGCTGAGGCAAAAAAGGTAATAGCAGTGGAAACAGACACAAAACTGCTTGATATTTCAAAGGATCTGCTCTCTGCATATAACAATATTGAATTCATCAATAAAGATATCTTAAAAACTAGTTTTAATATTCATGAAAATTATAAAGTAGTAGGGAATATCCCTTATTACATTACAACGCCTGTTATATTGTTTCTTCTGGACATTATTCCAAGACCAGAACTTTTCGTGCTAATGATACAGAAAGAAGTAGCGCAACGACTTACAGCTAAGCCGGGATCCAAAGCTTATGGCTCTCTATCAATCTTTGTGCAATATAGGTGCAGAGTAGAGATTGTTAAATATATAAAAAAGACTGCTTTTTATCCTCAGCCGGATGTGGATTCCGCTCTGGTAAAATTTACTCTCTTAGAAAAACCACCTGTTAAATTAAAAAACGAGAAATTATTTTTTGATATTATCCGGGCAGGTTTTATGTATAGGAGAAAGACGCTCATTAATGCAATATCAAGATATTCCAATTTAGGAATTGCTAGAGAAGAGTTAGAAAAGACCCTTAAGCATTTTAAGTTATCCCCGAACATTCGTGCAGAAAAGCTCTCAATGTCTGAACTGGCAGACCTAAGTAATTATATTAAACAACAAAAATAGGGAAAACTAGTTTGAAAAATTACATATGGGAAATATATGAAGCTAATGTAGAGCTGCAGAGAGAATTATCAGAGAAGCTGGGTATTATGCCAAATACGGCTCAAATCCTTATAAATAGAGGGATAAAAGACATTCCTGCTGCAGAGAGTTTTCTTTATTGTGCAATAGGAGCATTATCAGACCCGTTTCTATTGCCCGATGTAGAAACAAGCGTAAAGAGAATTCTAAAGGCAATTAAACATAAGGAAAGAATAACTATTTATGGGGACTACGATGCTGACGGGATAACCTCCACTGCTCTGTTATATAGATTTTTAAAGGATTCTGGCGCAGATATTGATTTCTATATTCCAAACAGGATGGATGAAGGTTATGGGCTTAATACTAATATAATTAAAGAGTTATGCAAAAAGGGCACAAAGCTTATTATTACTGTTGACTGCGGAACAAATTCTATTGAAGAGGTTAATGCTGCAATCAGTACGGGCACAGACGTCATCATTACAGACCATCATACCGTAGAAATACCATTACCTCAAAAATACCCCATAGTTAATCCCAAAAGGAGTGATTCTAAATACCCTTTTTCTGAACTTGCCGGCGTAGGTGTTGTGTTTCAGCTATGCAGAGTGCTGTCAAAGCATCTTCTTGGGGATATATCTTCTGAAGGAATCCTAAGATACATGGATCTTGCAGCAATAGGAACTATAGCAGATGTTGTGCCCCTCTTAGGAGATAATAGAATAATCGTCAAACTTGGAATCTCAAAACTAAAAACCTCAGAAAATATTGGGCTTAAGACATTGATTAAAGAATCAGGACTAAAACAAGACAAAATATCCAGCGGACAGGTGGCATTTATGCTAGCTCCAAGACTTAATGCTGCAGGCAGAATGCAGAGTGCTCGAGAAAGTGTTACGCTTCTTATAACAAATTCTCAGGAACTTGCATCTGAAAAAGCAAAGTCTCTTTGCACAGAAAACATCAACAGACAGGAAATAGAGAAAGAGGTTCTTGCCAACGCTATTGAAATGGTAAAAAGTCCTTCGGTTAACCTGGATAATAAACCTGTTATTGTGCTTGAAAGTGATGAGTGGCATGAGGGAGTTATTGGGATAGTAGCCTCGAGACTTGTTGATATGTTCCACAGACCTGCAATTTTAATATGTACAAACAAAGAAGAAGCAAAAGGCTCTGGAAGAAGCATTTCTGGCTTCAATCTTATTGATTCTCTTAGGGAATGCAAAGACTGCCTGATTAGATTCGGAGGTCATTCCTACGCTGCAGGTTTGTTAATCAATAAAGATAATATCGAAAATTTTAGAAGCAAAATCAATCAGATTGGAATAAGAGTAATAACAAAAGAGTATCTTCAGCCAAAGCTACGCATAGATTTGGCTCTTTCTCCCTCTAATGTCACAAACAAGTTTTTAGCTGAAATAGAACATCTTGAGCCTTATGGCATGGGAAACCCAAAACCTGTTTTTATTGCAAAAGGTCTAAAATTAGGCTTTTTCCCTAGAAAAGTTGGCGACAATCATATCAAACTTACACTATCTCAAAAGGGTCGACAATTTGAAGCCATTGGATTTAGAATGGCTGACTATATGGACAATTACAGAGACCAAAATCACATTGATATTATCTATACCCCACAAATAAATATTTGGCAGGGCAGAAAAAACTTGCAATTAAACTTGAAAGACCTGCGGTTTAGAACCTAAGCGACTTTTGTTACCTTTCCAGAACGAATACACTGGGTACAAACCTTTATTCGTCTAGGATCCCCTTTGATCAGAACCTTTACAGACTGCAGATTAGGAAGCCATCTCCGCTTTGTTCTATTATTTGCATGACTGACCTTATTGCCAGTGATTGGTCCTTTCCCACAAATTTTACACTTCCTCGACATCTCAAAATTCTCCGATATTTGAAAACTTATTTGCAGAATATAGCATACTTATTCCTTCCTTGCAATGCTTTTCCTGCTTGTCAAAATCAGTGCATGATGATAGCATATATTGTTATGAAGAGTCATAAGCCTAAAATAATTGCTGTTATTCCTGCAAGATATGCGTCTAGTAGACTTCCAGGAAAAGTACTCAAGGATATTTGTGAGAAGCCCATGATACAGCATGTCTATGAGAGAGTAAGCAATGTCCTCTCTGTCCGGAAAGTAATTATAGCTACAGACGATAAACGGATATTAAAAGTAGCTCAAAAATTTGGAGCTAATGCTGAGATGTCTCCAAAAAGCTGCAAATCCGGCACTGACAGAATTGCATATATAGTCAACAAAATGCCTGACATCAGAGAAGATGACATTATCATCAATGTGCAGGGAGATGAACCTTTAGTAAATCCAAAAGCTATTGAAAAGCTTATAAAAACGATATCCTGTGACGCATATGTAGCTATGGCAAGTTTAATGACTAAAATATCTGACATTAATGAATTGATGAGTTCTGATGTTGTTAAAGTAGTTGTTGATAAGGATAACTTTGCATTATATTTCTCCCGCTCCCCTGTTCCCTTTTCAAGGGATAAATGGAAAAATTTAAAAACTAAACAAGTTCTTGGCAAAACGGACATATTTTACAAACACTTAGGAATGTATGCTTATAGAAAACACTTCTTATTAAAGTATGCCAAAATGCCTCAAACCTATCTTGAAAAAATTGAAAAACTCGAACAGCTTAGGGTTCTCGAACATGGATACAGGATAAAAATGGCAGAAACAGAATTTGACTCAATAAGTGTTGATACTCCCGCAGACTTAGAAAAAATTTTATCTCTTTTTAGCTAAACAAGCTGTATAAAGAACATCCGTTTGACAGACCATTTCTTGAATACTGAATTTTGCTACACGCTCTCTGGCTTTTCTTCCCATATCAATTCTTAATTGCTTATTATCTAAAATTTTTATAATTGCATTTGCCAGTTTATCACTGTTTGCCGGAGGAACGATAAAACCAGTTTCCTCATCAATCACCGCTTCCCTGTTCCCTCCAACATCTGTTGCTACAACAGGTTTACCTGAGGCCATTGATTCTAATATAATGTTTGAGAACCCTTCTATGAAAGAGGAAAGCACAGAAACATCTATAATATGAAGTAGGTCAGGGATATCATGTCTAAGTCCTGTGAAGATTACCTTGCCTCTTATTCCCAGATGCATTGCCTGTTCCTTGAGCTCAGATTCTAATGGGCCTTCTCCAACAATCATAAATTTTACATTATCAATAATTTTGTTGATCTTGGATGCAGCTTCTAAAAAATACTTATGCCCTTTTTGTGGATAAAGACGCGCAAAAATCCCAACCAATAACTCATCCTCTCTAATACCAATCTCTTCTCTCTTAGCCTGATAGTCAAAGTTCCCCTTAAACTCCTCAATATCTATGCCATTATATATTGTTACAAACTTATCTGGGTCAATCCCTGAATTTTTAATGTTAAACTCTCTTACAGCGTCTGAAACAGCTATTATCTTGTCTGTATACCTTGAAAGCATCCTATCAATCAGAAAGTGTTTTCTTGTTTTCCATGTGTCTATATTGTGAAGATTGGCAATAATCACTGGTATGCCTGCGAATTTTGCGGCAATACGACCAGGTGTGTTTGACCGATACATATGAGTATGAACTATATCAAATTTTTCATTCTTCATAAACTTGTATAGCTTGTACAATCCCACAGGATCTAATCTGCTTCTCATATGTATCTTGCACACTCTTATCCCGAGATCTCTCAGATCTTTCTCATAAGCACCCTGTTTATCCCGAATACAGCAGACTGTTATGTCATATTTATTCCTTAATAAAGAAAGCACCCTAACCAGTCTTTTTTCTATTCCGCCGACTGGCAGCCATGTTATTATTCTTAAAAGTTTAGGTTTATATTGCATTAATCAACTTCTCCAATCTATCGCTTCCTGAAATAATCTCTATTTTAATTCTGAGAACCAGTAGAGACGTATTATAATACGTCTCTACACTTTGCAGCCTTACTGCGTCTTTTTGTGTAGTAATGATAAATTTTGCATTAAGCGCTTTTTGACTTGCCTGTATATTATCTATATCATCTTTTGTATACCAATAATGATCAGGATATCTAATTCGTTCTACTATTTTAGCCCCAACATGTTCTAACGTGTTCTCAAAGGATATTGGATCTCCAAGACTTGAAAGCGCTATTACTTCTTCCCCTTTTATAGACTTAATATCCAGATGCTCTTCTCCGACAATATTCTCTAAATATGCAGGCTTATGAATAGTCTCTATAATCTGCGCTGAATCATTAATTTCTATAAGTTTCTTCTTAATTATCTCCTTCTCCTCTGCATTCTTAATCATATCAATCTTTGTTAATATAAAGCAATCGGCTCTTTTTAAACACTTATACGGCTCACGCAAATTCCCTCTTGGGAAAACATATCCATTACCAAAAGGGCTGGAAGCATTTATAACCACTATATTTACATCTCTATGCAAGCGCCAATGCTGAAAGCCGTCATCTAAAACTACTGTATCTATATTAAGCTTCTCTTCTGCGATTTTTCCCGTTTCATATCTATTCTTACCGGCAAAAACGACTGTATCTTTAAGGTTTTTTGCCAGGAGATATGGCTCATCTCCTGCTTCCTTTACGTCACACAAAATCTTTTTGCCGTTAGAAACAAGTTTCATTTCACACTCTCTAGCTCTTCCGTATCCTCTGCTCAATACTGCAACTCTTTTTCCTTTTTTAATAAGCATATTTACTACAAGCTCTACAACAGGAGTTTTACCAGCTCCTCCCAATGTTATGCCTCCAATGCTTATAACCTTTGAAGAAAGCTTCCTTTTCTTTAGAAGATTCTTGGAATACATAAAAAGCAGTATATTCTGACCAATAATTACTAAAAATGAAATAAATAGAAGACACAGTTTTAATAATCTATGCCTTCTATTATCAGTTACTATGTTTCTATAAAAAAAATCGTGCCAATATCTACTAGACCATAGGCCATAGACCATAGACCATGTCTTTTTACTGTGATCTGTCGTCTGTTGTCTGTCGTCCATAGTATTAAACTCTCAATTCTAGTGCTGTAGTTCTTACAACATTTTTTAATACACTGCTCAATTCCCCCTTAATTGTGCATGCAGCTGCATTGTGGTGTCCGCCTCCGCCGAATTTTGATGCAATTTTATTAACATTGACTTTCCCTTTTGAGCGAAAGCTTATCTTTATATTCCCATTAGAATGTTGTTTGAAGAGAATCCCTACCTCAACTCCCTCTGCATTGCGCGCATACTCAACTATTTCTTCGCTATCCTCTTCTGTTGCACACGCCTTTGTATACATATCGGATGTAATAAACATATAACCTATCTTTCCTTTAGCGTCAAAGCTCAATGTTTCCAACGCAAGCTGCAATAATTTAAGCTTACTTACCGGAATGTTCTGATATATTTGATTACATATCCAGGTATGGTCAATGCCTGTTTCCAGAAGTTCAGAAACCGCCAAATGTGTCTCAGCACTGGTATTAGAATACTGAAATGACCCGGTATCAGTTAGAATAGCTGTATATAAGCAAATCGCCTCAGGCCTTCTTATCTTTAAATCCATGTACTTATAAAGATGAAAAATTAGTTCCCCAACTGAACTCATGCGAGGATCTACCCAATTTATAATACCAAAGCGATCATTACCCAGATGATGATCTATATTTATTACTGTTTTTATATTATTTATATGGTCTCTCATATTCCCCAGCCTACCTTTGCTTCCAACATCTAATACGAATGCTAGTTCACTATTCGGCAGAGTTATATTATGTTTAATTAATCCGCTGTTAGGAAGGAATTTATATCTTGCTGGCAAAGGGAATGAATTAATTAACGCAACCTCTTTACCCATTTTTTTTAAAAGAATATATAAAGCTATTTGGGAACCAATTGCATCTCCGTCAGGATATATATGAGTGGTAATAAGAAATCTTCTGTACCGGTCTATTTCTCTGATAATTCCGTTTATGGTCTTCTCATTTCTGCTTAGAAATTTCATCTATCTTCTTTAGAACACGCATCCCGTCTTCAAAGGCTTTGTCATATATAAAGTGAAACTCTGGAGTAATTCTCAGATTCATATTATGGGCAATGCGCGTCCTGATAAATCCACTAGTTTTCCGAATATGCCTCATAACCCTGTTTTTGTTTGCACTCCCCAAAGGGCTTACGTAAACTTTAGCATAGTGCAGATCAGAACTCACTTCGACCCTATTAATTGTAACAAATTTCACAGATATATCATTTATATCTGTAAGCAATATCCTGCTGATTTCTCTTTTTAATGATTGATTTATTCGATCTGTTCGTCTTGACACAATAATCCAATATTATTTCAGCCTTTCTTTTCCATGACATGTGCTTCTATAATATCGCCCTCTTGAACATCTTTACAGTTGTCCAGCCCAATACCACATTCGAGCTCTGCTTTAACTTCTTTTGCATCATTCTTGAATCTGCGCAAAGAGGATATTTTACCTTGATAAACAGGTTTGCCTTCTCTTGTTAAAGTAGCTACGCAATTTCTCTTAATATTCCCTTCTAAAACATACGATCCGCAAATTAATGTGGTTTTTGAGATCTTAAAAATCTGACGCACTTCTGCTTTTCCTATTAAAACCTTTTTATATTCAGGCTCAATCAACGCTTCAACCAGTTTTTTAATATTATCAACAACTTCATATATAATACTATAATACCTTATGGATACATTATTCTTTTCTGCAATATCTAATGCTCCAGATTCTGCATGAACGCCAAAACCCAGTATTATTGCGCCAGAAGAAGATGCCAGTAAAACATCTGATTCATTAATACTTCCTATACCACTATGAATAATATTTACCTTGATTTTTTCTAGGCTCAGGACCTCTAATGAATCACATAAGGGTTCAATAGACCCTCTAACATCCCCTTTAACAATAAGAGAAACTACTTTTATCCCGCCATCTTTGACATCTGCAGCCAAACCACTAAAATCAGCAGTGCTGTCTCTTTTACCATGCTTTTCAGCTTTTAAACTCATTTCTCTGGCAACTTTTTCAGACTCTACCGCTAAAAACCTTTCACCTATTTCCGGAGCTTCTGAAAAACCAAGTATTTCTACAGGAGTAGACGGACCTACTTCATATACTCTTTTGCCTTTATCATTTATTAGAGCTCGCACCTTACCACAACATATCCCGGAAATAAAAGCATCTCCCATTCGTAAAGTTCCCTCTTGTATAATAACTGTAGCTACATGTCCTTTGCCTTTATCTATTCTGGATTCTATGACTGTACCCTTTGCAGGAGAAGAGGTGTCTACAGTCAGCTCTAGCATATCAGTCTCCAGAAGAAGCATTTCCAATAAATTATCCAATCCCTGCTTCTTAATAGCTGATACCTCAACGCATACAGTTTTCCCTCCCCATTCTTCAGGGGTCAAGTCTTGCTCTGACAATTGCTGTTTTACTCGCTCTACATCTGCATCTGACTTATCAATCTTATTAATTGCTACTACAATTGGCACATTAGCCGCCTTTGCATGATTAATGGCCTCTATTGTTTGCGGCATAATACCATCGTCTGCTGCTACAACTAACACTATTATATCTGTAACATGTGCTCCTCTAGCTCTCATAGATGTAAATGCTTCGTGCCCAGGAGTGTCAATAAAAACGACATCTCTTTTGTTAATATTCACCTTGTACGCTCCTATATGCTGTGTAATGCTTCCTTTTTCCCCACCGGCAATATCTGCATTTCTAATAGCATCTAAGAGACATGTCTTACCGTGATCTACATGACCCATTACTGTTACAATAGGAGCTCTTGAGAAGGCTCCCTTGGTTTTTATCTTAGTGCTGGCAATAACATCTTTTCCGTCTGCAATTCTAATCAGATTAGAATCGTAACCTAACTCTATGGCAACCTCAACAGCAAGTTCAGGCTTAAGCATCTGGTTAACAGTAGCAAAAACGCTTTTTTCAATTAACTTCTTAATTAATGCAGAGACACTTATATTAATCATTGTTGCGAGCTGTCCAACAGTAATATCTGAAGGTATTGAAAGCCCATCCGACGAGTCATCCAACGAAGATTTCTCTTTCTTTACAGTCTTCTGTTCTTTGAGATTCCCTTCTTCTCTTAACATCTCAATAAAAAGGTTACACGCGTCATCCTCCACGTCACTCATATGGGTTTTTATACTAACCCCCAACTTTTTCAGTTCTTTTATAACCTCTTTACTTGACAAACCAACTTTTTTTGCTAATTCGTGTGCTTTCATTTTTATTTAAGCTTTTTTATCTTTGCAGCTGTTTTTATTCCAATACCTGGCAATTTAAGTAAATCCCTTACTGATATTTTACTAAGCTTGCTCATTGTATCATACCCATGAGTTTCTAAAATACCTATTATCCCCTTACCAATGCCAGGCATGCTAATTTTTTCTTTTTTCTCTTTCTTTTCATCAGCAACTATATCAACCCTGCAATTAACTAACCGTGACGTCAATTTTACATTCTGCCCTTTTTTGCCAATTGCAATAGCAAGTTGATCTGGATTAACTAATATGGTTGCTACATTGTTTTCCTCATCCAATTCTACATTTTTTATTTCAGCTGGAGCCAATGCTTTTTTAATAAAAGCTCTAGGATCTTTATCCCATTCAATAATATCAATCCTCTCACCAGCAAGTTCCTCAATAACTGCTTTTATCCTCGTGCCTTTTATTCCAACACATGCTCCGACACAATCAACATTTTCTTTATTACTATAAACAGCTATTTTTGTTCTATCTCCTGGTTCCCTGGCAATAGCTTTTATTTCAATTATATTTTGCCCAATTTCGGGAACTTCCAACTCAAGCAATCGTCTTACAAACTCTGGATGTGTTCTAGAGACAATTATGCTAAATTTACTACCAGAATCTGTGATTTCTAAAATATAGGCTCGTATTCTATCCCCTTGTTTGTATCTCTCATTCAGCAAACGCTCTCTATATGGCATCCGAGCTTCAGCATCTCCGAGGTCAATTATCACATCTCCATACTCAAATCTATACACAACTCCATTAATTAAAGTACCTTGTCTCTCTCTAAACTTTTCATACAGATTCTCCTTTTCTACATCTCTTATCTTTTGCATTATTACTTGTTTTGCAGTCTGAGCAGCTATTCTACCAAAATCATGAGGCGTTATCTCCTCGACATATATGCTACCGACTTTCAAACTTTTATCTATCTTCTTTGTTTCTTCAATGCTAATTTCCTTATGCATATCTACTACATTACGCACAACCTTTCTTCTTAAAAACACGCAAATCTCTTTTCCGTCTCCAGCAATAGACACCTTAAGGTCTGTATCGTCTCCTAGCTTTTTTTGTGCAGCCGATAATAAAGCTGCCTCAACAGCCTGTACAAGAATTTCTTCTTTTATGTTTTTCTCTTTACAAAGCGCTGTTATGATCCCAAAAATTTCTTTATTCATGACAATCCCCTATTAATAACAAAGAGTGGGGAAACGTCTTACCCACTCTTTTCTACTTGCCGGGTTACTTCTGGGAACCTTATATCATAATTTAGAAGACGTTGCAAGAAATTGTACTGGCTGGGCACATAGGTAACACTTTTTGTTTAAGATTCTCATTACAATTCTCAATATATCCCATAGGTGTTAAATAATCAAGCGCTTGATGAGGGCGATTAAAATTATACTCAATCAGCCAA
>Ga0207996_1000194_pt1 | contig 56378 bp, 45 predicted proteins | sample AntAceMetag02UKG_FD_184773 | JGI IMG/M metagenome (GOLD analysis project Ga0207996, IMG submission 184773) | Saline lake microbial communities from Ace Lake, Antarctica - Antarctic Ace Lake Metagenome 02UKG (SPAdes) (version 2) | ecosystem: Environmental > Aquatic > Non-marine Saline and...
GTCCACTATAAGGATACTTATCAGAATCTGTTAAGCTTCTTACGATTTTAGCGCGCAGTGGATTTAAATGAATATAGCGAACCAGTTCAAGCAAATAGGCGTCTTCCTGGCATAAAATGGACTTGTAGCGATTTTGAAATAAATGTCCATGCCGCCGGTGACGGCGATTATACGAAACCGCATAGCCGGTTAAAAGTCGTCTCATAACCGTTGCAAGAGGAGTTTGGCCCGTTCGCAATAAAATATGAGCGTGTTATGTGAAGCCCCCAATTATGTGAAGTTGATATAGCCCCGCACTTGTATTCCCGTCATTTACAAACTTTTCCCACCATTCTCCTATTTTTTACTACACATAATTCTGTGCAATGGCAATGTTTACTTTAACAGCCTTGACGAACGAGGCGGTTAAAGGAGGTTGCCATGGCATTAGAATTGGTTTTTGTGTGTCCACGGAAACTCGGCAAATTGCGAAGCGGTCCATTGGGAAAGCTTCTGGATGGGTATTGTGATTGGTTGCTGGAACGTGGATTCAGTCGATCGATTATCCGTAAGCACCTGTCCAATGTCTCTCATTTTAACGATTACCTTGATGCACAAAAGGCAGCAAGCCGGCAAATTTTGTCGACTGAAGATGTTAATAGATTCCTCAGGGAATATCCATTACGGGTTCGATCCCGAGGACCGTCAGATAACCATTTCCGTTGCGTTCAATCGTCGATAAATCGTTTTGTCCAGTATCTTCGGCAGTCGCGACTTTTCGATTCCTTAGCCGAGCCGGCCATTTTTCAATCCCTGCTGGATTCCTATATCGAGTGGATGCGCGACTTCCAGCACGCGGCGCCCGGAACACTCGACATTCGATCTCATTCCCTTAGTCAATTCCTCCAATGGCTTGGCCCGCAGGCAACAGCCGATGGAATGGCGGAACTGACTCACGAGACTGTAGAACGTTTCTTCTTATCATATGCTCAGAAGATGGGACGTTCGGCCCGGCGTTCAATGCAATCGGCCCTGCGAACTTTCTTCCGATTCTGTTTATATCGAGGTCTTGTGCAGAGGCCACTGGACTGCGCCGTGCCTGTATTGCGCACTTACAGGTTGGCAACGGTACCCCGCGGATTGACCGATAAGCAGGCACGGAAAGTACTTAACGGTATTAACAGCGGCAGCAATGCGGGGCGACGCGATTATGCAATTTGCCAGATGCTCTACACTTACGGTGTACGTGGCGGCCAGGTTCGAGCCCTACGTCTGCAAGATATTGATTGGGCTAATGATCGAATATTCTTCAAGGCCTTGAAAAATGGGAAGGACAGTCTGCTTCCTCTGACAGGCAAAGTGGGGCAAAGCCTGCTGAATTATTTGCAAAACGCTCGCCCTCCCAGTGCCTATCGGGAAGTTTTTCTTACCACGCGTGCTCCGTATCATCCTCTTCCCAGTTCCAGCACCCTTTCCTCTATCATTTTGCGTCATATCCGTGTAGCCGGTATCAACTGCCACAGCAAGGGAGCACACATTTTCCGCCATAGCTTCGCTACGCGCATGCTGCAAAAGGGGCATTCTCTCAAGGAGATAGCCGACATACTCGGACACCGGCACCTGGGAACGACTTTTATCTATACCAAGGTCGACTTCAATGCTCTCAAACAGGTGGGGCTGGTATGGCCCCGGGAGGTTATATAATGCAAACTATCGAACTTCACAGTTGGCTATCCGAACAGATCGGTCGGTTTATCGAGTTACGCCGTCTTTCGGGCACGGATTACAGTTCCCAAACCCGCTTGTTGGGATACTTCGACCGTTTTCTGGTTGAACAATATCCCGCCGGATCATTCATTACCCGTCACATTATTGATCACTATTTGGAGAGTCTTTCACACTTGCGTCCGCGAGTACGATTCAACCGTCTTTGCGTGGTCCGCCAGTTATGCCGGTACATCGCTCAGGCAGAGCCGCGTTGCCATGTGCCTGAGCCCATGAGATGTGTTGCCTCCTCAAAGGTTTTCCATCCTTATATTTTCAGCAAACAGGAAATCGAGGGTCTGCTCTCGGCGGCTTCGGCATTATCGCCGCCCAAGTCGTTGCGGCCGCATACCTACCGGACTCTTTTCGGCCTTCTGTATACCACTGGAATCCGCATCGGCGAGGCGTTTGCCCTAACACTCAAGGATTTTTACAGTGAACGTGATTTACTCTACATCGCCGAAGGAAAATTCAGGAAGGCACGCTGGGTCCCGCTGCATCCATCCACCTCCCGGATGCTTAACCAGTATATTAAGCACCGGCTTCGCAACGGCCCAAAGACGCCGGATTCACCGCTTTTTATTAACCTGCGGGATCACAGATTGTGCCATTGCACAGTCTATGCAACCTTCCGGCAACTGCTTGAAAAGTACGGCATTGCTCACAACAAACACACAGGCCCACGTATCCATGATCTGAGGCATACCTTTGCCATGCATAGACTATTGGCATGGTATCAGGACAAACAGGATGTCAACGCCAGACTTCCGGCCCTGGCCACCTATATGGGGCATGTAAACGTCTGTTCCACTCATATCTATCTACACCCCACAGCCGAGTTGCTTGAACAGGTCAATCATCGTTTCCATAACCACTACTTGTACAACCTCAAAGCCAAAGGAGGGATATCATGAATCACTTATTAGCCAATTACATGAAACGATTCTTTGGCCACTATCTGCCCGTGCAAAAAGGCCTTTCAATTAATACCATATATGCCTACCGTGATGCCATCAAGCTGCTGTTGTGCTATGCAGCCGATATGCTTGGACGGCCCGTGGACAGGCTGACGGTCCAAAATATCACGGAAAAGGTGGTTGGCGCATTTCTGGATCACGTGGAACAAAAGCGAAAGTGTTCTTCTAATACAAGAAACGCAAGACTAGCGGCCATCCGCAGCCTATTCGCCTTTATAGCCAGAGAGGAACCAGCCTTGCTGCAGCAATGCCAAAGAATCCGCGCTATCCCTGTAAAACGAACCCAAAACCAAACGGTTGACTACCTCGAAGAAAAAGAAGTACTGGCCATCCTCGATGCTGTGGATAGCAACTCCCGGACCGGAATCCGTGACAAGGCATTGCTTTTACTACTCTACAACACTGGAGCACGCGTCAGCGAGGTTGTTAATCTTAAGCTCCACGATCTGCGTCTGGATGGGGCCGGCCAAGTCCACTTTCTGGGCAAGGGTAAAAAACATCGCAGTTGCCCTCTATGGCCGGAAACGGTTACTGCTCTTCACGCTTACCTGGAGCAACGATCCCCGAAAGAGCCGGAAATTGAGGACCTGTTTCTTAATGCCAATGACGCTCCCATCACTCGTTTCGGGATCCGCTATATCACTAAAAAATACGGGGCCGTCGCCCATAATCAGTGTCCTTCCATTAAAACAAAAACGGTTAACCCGCACACTATCCGACACACTACGGCCATGCATCTGCTGCGATCAGGAAATGATATAAACATGGTGAGCTACTGGCTCGGTCACGCGGATATCAATACGACTCATATTTATCTTGAAATTGATATGGAAATGAAGCGGCGGATGATCGAAAAGGCTGGCGCGCCCGCTATCAAAAAGACGAAACTCTGGCATAAACCGGACATCCTGCAATGGCTGAATAATCTTACCAAGGGGCAACAATTATGTGCAGTGACTTGCTGACCAGATGAGGGAAATGAGGGGAAATTATAAAATAAAACAGACGAACTTCACATAATTGGGGACTTCACATAACACGCTTTATGTGGAGCTTAACATAAAAAGTGATTGGGGATGAGTGCCCATGCGAAACAAACGGTTTGCGACTCGGTAACAATATTACCCAGACGTTCAACGAAATTATCACGGTCTTGATCATCTGAGAATATCCGTCGACGCTCAATCCCTCGAACAATGATGTGATGCAAGGCTCCGGGAGCATCGATGCGTGCTTTACGTGGCATACAACCCTCATATCACAGGAGTCTCAATTTTGAAAGTTATAATTTTATGGGCGTCCCCAAAATCACGATAGCATTCATTATTTTCACCAGTACTCCTCCCAACGCCCCGACTGAGCAGCGGCCATGATATAGTTTCGGCTACTACAAGCTTTTACGAAAAACCGCTATTTTCCCGCCGTCTGCTTCAGGCGGATGTTATCTTTTCATCCTGTAACTAATTGAAACGTTAACCGAAAATATCATCTTTGATGAGCAAATCTTGTGAATCTAAATAATTAAATAAATTCTTTTTGTTCTGTTCAATTTTGTTCTGGACTTGAAAGAAACTCTCAGTTTGATTTGCATTTCGTAAAAAATCGTAAAGTTTTTCAGAATCGCTCTCTTTCACATATTTTGCAGCCTCAACGCAAATAAACACTTCTTCATCAGAAACAAATTGCTCAATATAAGGTATAGCGTTGATTAATGCTTTATAAAAACTGTTTGAAATAATTGACTTCGCAATCTCTGGATATTTTTCTCGAAAATCATTCCAAGCATCCTTATTGTGTAAAAATCTGTATAAGGCCTCGAATGATATTCGAACATCCCCTTTAGATACTGGCAATAAAGATTCTGGGGCACCATATATCATCCAGCCATTATTTTCTAGCACCTTCCCGAATTCCGTTATAATATCAAATGCCAGATGTATTGTGTTAGGATGATACCAGCCTATGTTGGAATTATTTATTAGTTGTCGAATCACAACTACCTCTTTTTATCGGAAGGATAACACTCCAAATAACCGACTCGCCCGGTTCATGGATTGTTGAACAGTTTTTCTCAAAATTAGTTTAACTTCGAGTCCAGTTTATTGAGGCTATATCAACAGATAGCTACCCCAGTTTTTCATGTAGATTGGAAAGATATTTTCGCTTTGCTCCCAATCCTAATATCTTTTTAATCTGGTGGCTCGCATATTTAGGTAGATCGGGTACATTTTTTATTAGTTTTTTTGGAATAAAATCTTGCAGATATCTTTTTATAGTAACATCCATTTTTGCAGCACCAGACCACATTAAACAATCAATCTCAATATTGTGGAATCCATCTAAATCTGTTCTGAGTCGGCTTAATAAGTTCTGGTTGCTTTCAGTAAGTGTGTTGTAATTAGGCAAGTCATATTTATTATTGCTTAATAACCCAAAGTTATTAGGATTTTTAATAAAAGTTTGTATTGGATCTCTCAATAATAGTTGAAATCCATACGATTTAGTTGCTTCACGATATAAAAGTCTTCTTCTGAGCATGACAACTTGTTCCAAACCAGCGTCCAAAGGGCGATTTAAAAGAGAAAACCAATTGGGCTTTTCAGCAAGATTCCACGTCTCCAAAAATGCAGACGCATCACAAATTATAAAAGGAACTTTATCTTTAATAATACTTTCGGATCCAAGGTTGTCATAAACCCCACCATCGGATAAATAGAAAATTTCTGGCATAGCCTCCATATTTAAAATAGGTTTGGTTGACCACCATTTTTTATAAAAATGTCTTTTAGCTGATTTCAATTTAATTGGCGCAAACATTATTGGAAAGGCTGCCGAACAAGCAACTGCAAAAGATACATTAATATCTCGAATATCTTTGGTGACCCCTAATAAATTACCTCCCATATCGTTTTGTCTAAATCGGAACCTTTTGCCTGTATTCAAACAAGTTGAATGGCAACTCCACACTGGATAGCTTGGTAGTTCAATAAGTTTTTTATTCTTGAAAATCAAATCATCTAAGAAATGCGGGAAAAGCATACTAAATCTATTTCTAGGAAGTGCAGGATAAAAAACTTTTCGTAATATTTTTCGTCTAAGTTGACATTGGCCTAGTTTAATTAATGGCTTTGTTACTCTTGTATCAAAGTCTTGTATTGTTTTGAAACTTCCATTAGATAATGCACACATAATTTGGGCTGCAGCAAAGCTACCTCCAGACACCGAATCGATATGCGACACACTATTTTGAAGTTTTAATTCTACAAGTCTTCTATAAGCCCCAAGGCTAAAAAATGTAGCTCTGAAACCTCCACCGGAAAAGGCTAATCTAATTGTCAATTCACCATTAGAAGTCATCTTTTATTTATCCTGGTTATAGACATATGGTCTGAAAACATAATTTGATAAGGTAGCCGATATTTAGTTACCAAAATAAAAGAGCATCAGATTTAATGTTCTTTCACAGTTAGAGTTATGTCCCCGGCAGACCCGACGATTAGCATAAGAGCAGGTTCACCATCATTTGCCATTATTTTTGATATTGTTCTAATTAACTTCCAGTCAAGAGTACTTGGTTCTGCTGATGAAAATGAAGGGTGAGAGTGCCATTCACCAATATAACCTACTATATAGGCTGTTCGAACAGAAACGTTTTCAAGGGCCTCACGCAAACCCGATACACCTCGTGTGAAACCAGTTGTATTTGAATCACTATCGTATGGGGCAGGCAGAATATCTACAATAAATATAGATCTGATTTTGTGATCAACATATCCTAAAATGATCCCTCCTGTTTCACTCGGAAGAGACTCATACCTTATAGCCATAAGTTTTTTCTTAATCTCATTGTCCCAAATGATTCTCCAACCGGATTCTTCCGTATAAATTGCAGATTCAGAATAAATAGTCTCACAGATTAGAGAACCGGAATGATCATCTAAAGCCCATACCCGAATCAATGGTTCTGATTTCTCTTTATGGAGACGAAGCTGTCTTGCTAATATTGCGGCATTTAGTTGAATTGTCTCATAAGGTATTACAGCCGATACATCTCGGCATCCAGCCCCCACCCATAATTTTCCTGAATTTCCAATGAGGTGATCTTTACCCCATTCATTGTTAATGATAGCCCTATAATACTGAGCCTCAAGGGAGTCTAATCTTGTTTTCCTTGCTTCGTCCTCAAAAATTAACACTGATCCCGTGCCAGAAGGTGTAACAAAAAGAGAACAAGACCGACCAATATCATTAACAAGAGAAAGTTCTCTGGGAACATCCAAGGTTGTCGATATATCTACAATCAAATCTGAAGAATCGATAGCTGATTTAAGCTGTTGGTTATCCCAATTGGTGGCTTTATCAATAATCGCTGAAGAATTATAATGGCCTGGGTGGAAATTGTCATTCACCATACATTTCACAATTTCAGCTTTATAATGACCCATTTGACTATTGCGGGCTATGTGCCTAATGGTATTGTGTGATTTAATAATATCATCGTCAACAAATATCCAATCACCCCATGCTTCTTTTGTCCAAATGTCAGATACAGCACCGCCCAGCGCGCCAACCCCTATGGTAATCCCTTTGAACTTTGATTTTTCAGGTTCAATTCCTGATTGTTTTTGAGCGGACAATCTGTCGACATCGGATTTAACCTCAATTGGAAAAATTCCCAAACTTCTCCATTCTGTGCTCGGTTTTACCAAATCACCCAAAATGGGAACGGCATAAAGTTTACCATCCATTCCATCTTGAAGGATACCCGTGGCTTTCCCTAAAACCGTTATATCCACTGTAGTATGGAATGCATTTGTGTATATGGTTTCTACGCTTGAGTCAGATGTTCTTTTAATTGGTGTATTGATTATGATGAGACAATGGTCTTCAGATTTTAATGTGAGCCCTCCCTCTGAACGATTTTTAATGGATTTACATAAACTCTCAAACAGATTAAAACCCCGTTCAAGATATTGGTCATGTAACCTGCCAAGCAAATTGGGTGTAAAATTTATTTGACCATGAACAACAGGGGGGCAGTTAAGAGTAAATATTTCAAGATTCTGCAGCTCAGAAGTTTCTTTGCTTTTACTATCAACAAATTTAACTCTTATAATTTTAAACTCTTTATCTGATAAAAAAATAGGGCAACAAATTATTGACAGCGAGTTGTCATTAAATTTTTCTTTATAATCAGGGGGCAATACGATCTCAAATGGGCTTTCAAAATACAACCGTTCAAGTGGTTGATCTTCCCTGTGCAAAGAGTTCTTTGCAGTTTCTGCTAACCACCATAAAATTCTTTGGAGGTGTTTCTGTGGCGTCCATGTCCTTTCAACAGAACTCCAATCTTGAAAATATAAACAAAGGCTAACAGGTTCATTTGGCAGGACATGATTCAAATGGGATACTAATGGAAAATTTCTTCTAAGCGCCCTAACTTCCGGTACCTTGTTGTCTTGAAAGACCAAAGCCAATCTTTCACGGACTTTAATTTCTTGAGTATTTCGTGAAGGGACCTGATCATTGATGCAATCGACAATAATTATATCTTTGTATTCAGTTGGTCCTAAATCAATTTTTCGTAGTTCAATCACATCGAAGCTACCATTTTCCTGGCAAAGCTTCAGCGTTTTTTTTGCAAAAGGATGTTTAAGACTCTCAGAATCTAAACCTGTATAAGGCTCACCAAAATCAACGTAGTCCATCCTTATGCACCAGCCCTTGGTGCCGGTTTGGAGGTAACAATGACTGCAGCAGGAATAGCCACACTTTTTAAAGTAATACCATCATTCCCAATATTAAAAATAAGTGGTTCTGGTATTTTCTTATTTGGCTCCTCCATTGTAACCAGAAATTTTGCGCCATTAATTTGTCTTAGATATCTCAAGTAACATTTTTTTGCTTGAATATGAGGCGGTTGAATCTGCTTATAACTGTCATCATCGTCTCCAATAGGATTGCTTGAGCTCACGATATAAGCCCCTTCTTTGCCGGACAAAAGCAGCTCTTTTACAAGAGTCGTTGGGATTGTTTCTGTATCTCCTTTTTCATCACTAAGAGTTTTATAGCTACAATGGTGTGGCAAATTAAACAAATCCCAAGCAAGACGATCTTGGTTACCGTGATATTTCGAAATGCTGACTATTTCTTCAAGGATTCGCCATTCAGAGTCACCAGTTGCCAAATAGTCAAAGATATTGGTCTCCAATTGAAATCTAATGTTAAAAATAAGTGCCGTTGGGTTCCGCAAATCATCTCCTTCATCTGTATGCTTAATAAATGGTGAATGACAAAATACTTCAACTCCGTCATTTCCTATATTTAATCCATCTACTATTTGACCGGCATCGGTTATAAGGTGTCGTCGTGATTCAAGTGTGATACCGTTAAATTCTAACCACTCTTTCAACTTCGCCGGTTTAGAAAAGACCCGAATACCGTTCCCTTGTTTGAGCCGGTAACGTGCCTCCTGTCGCCATATCACAAACTCACTGCTTTGCTCGGTACTTGCTGCTGTTTCTAAAATCATTGCGGCAGGGACCCACAACTCTTCAATCTTTATGCGCCCATTGCCTTGATATTTTTCTGCATGTTGCAATTCAAAGAACTCCGTACTATTTTCGATGTGATCTTTATCGCTATGAGTGAAAGCAACTATATCAAAATAATCTTTGTTCGCTCCTTTTAGCTCTTCTGTTAGTTGGTCTATTAAATTGATTGAGGGGCTATCACCATTTTGATGTCTAAAATCAAAAAGAATCCGTTTCCCGTTATTGAGAACAATTTGGCTGGTATCTCCATTGCCAACTGGATAAAAAATGACTTGATGCATAGCATCTCCTTTTAATGTTTATATTTTTACTCGTAAGCGCTGAACGCCCGGCATAAGGCGCGGCGGCTTTTTGCCGTCGCTCTTAATGCCTTTGTTGGGTCAGTTCATGTTTTGGTAGAAGCCCACAAGCTACTGTTAAAATAAGTGGGGTTAAAAAACTAAACAGCGAGTCTTCCGCCTTAAGTTCAGCTATACGCATTCCTATAGTTTCCCAGAAAGTCGATATCCCGTTGTTAGCCACAAGAAACAACGCTATATTCCATATTAGATACACGATTAAGGTCGGAGTATTCGCCTTCTTTAAATAATTATCGGACATATTTCTACGCTCTCCCGACCTGAATTTTATGCGTGGAATCAAATGGTACCTGCACAATTACTGTCCCTTCCCATGTTTTGCAAATCAGAGCATCAGGACATGCTTGTTTATACTCCTTTTCAGCCCCGTGAGACTTGTTTTCCTCTTCACTGTTTGACAGGACAATGACAACCGGGTTCATCAATTCCACTGCCTCCTCGTGGAAACTGCATTCATGCCCGTGGTGACCAGCTTTTAGAACATAACAATTCTTGAGAGTAGACTTGCAGTTTTCATATATATTATCCCACGTTGGAGTGGCACGACCATCACCAGCGAGAACTACTGTGCGTTTATTTACTTGGATGGCCAGTGCATAGGACATTTCATCAATCTCGACGGCGTCGGGAGCTCTTTTTGAACCATCTTTTTTATAGTGGGCGTGCTCAATAAGAGCTGATGATGGAGAAAGAACTGTAATTCTGTCCCCTTCTTTGTTCCAAAATTTACCAGGCGTTGTTTCTCTTTTGAGTTTGAGGACAGTAGCCGGTGATGACGGCCCCCCAAGCGTTTCGTATGCTTGCCAGTCTTCTTTGTGTGTTGGATGCCCTTCAAAATCTGAAGGTTCAAATGAGTGGCTCAAATCCCAAAAGTTAAGAATTTTAATCCCATTGTCGTCAAACAGTTTCTTAATTCCACATATATGATCTTGATGTGGATGTGAACAAACAAAGCGAAAGATTGGTTTTATGGAACCGTTAGAATTCCTGAAATTTGTTTTATAGTATTCAAGTACATTCTCATATTCATCATCATAATTCGTTCATTTTTTGTTTTGTCTCCAGCAGTCCTTTCAGGCCAATAAATTATCGTGCAGTCTCCATAACCGACATTAAGAAAATGAAAATCAACACTCATTTTCGTCCCCTCCCTTATTGACCCAACAAGTGATTATGTAAAACTGGATAACATCTCATTTGTAATGTTATCCAACCAAATATTTGCCTTCATGTCTTGTACACATACGTTGAGAGTATCACATAAAAAACAGACTGTTAAAAATCTGTGTTAACTGGCATAATCTGAACTGGACCACGATATTATTTTTTACCCCCTAAAAAATTCACCTGAATGGAAATAGATAGCAGTAATTACCGGTTTCGCGAATCGTGTGATATGATTTGGATATACAACGCCTTGTTTCACGATTCCTGGAGACGGATCTCCTGCCCCTGTTCAAAAAAAGATATTTTTTTATATACAGTCAACTCAGCCACTACCGGGCTTGTTCAACCACCGGATAAGATCGTGGTTCGCTGCGATCACACAATCCTTTTTCGTTGGACCAGTTTCATGATCAAGACTGCTTTGGTTCATTCCACTCATAAGGGATATGTGCAAACTTACTTCCTTCATAATCTAACACGAGACCTTTGTAACCGATTATCCTGAAAATCAGCCTGTAAACCATTGAAATAAGGTGGTTGCGGATATGCCAGAATTCTTCCTCCTTTTTGAAATCAATGACGTTCCCATGTGCTAGATATGGTCTGGCTTTTTTCCAAGTATTTTTTTGTGTTTCTGTTATTATTCCTTGTTCGACAAGAACATCCATCCTCTTTGGCAACGAGGGTGTGTAAAGCATAGATAGAAGGCCTTTGGCCCGTTTTCTGATCTTATCGTCTCGGTCCCACGCACCGACATGCTGAACAAGGTCCTTAACCTTCTTTTTGTAATCGTCCTCCTCTGAGGCACCCTGTTCCGAGGAAGAGAAGATGAGATTTACACAAAACTCTATGTAAATTGACAATGAAATAAGAAAACCTTGTAGCGTCCCTTTACCGGCCAGGCACAACGCATAAAAGCCTTTTGTCATATCGAGAGGCTCAAATTGTTGAACCGACTTGCATTTGCTCAAGTAGGCACAAAATGCTTTCCAAAAAAAATCTCTGGTGTCTGGTCCACTGGAGAATGGGGGTAGCATTCCACTTTCGATAGACATAGGCGTTTCTCTAATGAATAATAGGGCATCCTTCTCAAAGTGACGAATGATCATTCTGGGATAAAGTGGTCGTGCAGTAATGAAGGTTAGAGCTTCTGGAATCCAGTTTTCAACGTATGGCGGGGTAAAGCAGTCACTGTTAGAAGCTGTTACATGAAGTCTGGACTTATCCGGACTTTTCTGAAATTTGATTGCAGAGTCATCAAAAACAACCTCGTGATGATCTCCCCAATAGCTGGTTGAGATAATCTCTTTGCCATGGAAGCTTTGTACCTTGACCGTCCCTGCCAATGGCAGGTCAAAATGATCTGAAAAAATCAATTCAGTGGAATTTGTGGTTGGACCTCCTTCTTGCTTCTCAACTCGTGTCGCCAGTTGATCGAACTCCCCCTCAACCAGCAAGTTCGGTGCATGGAATATGTTCAGCCTCGGTATTGACCAGCCCCCATTCCATTTCAATCCGTCATAGCCTTCTGCAAATAGCGTAAGGTTTGTTTTTTTCGGATCGTCCTCTTCTCTAATTTGCTTCAAATATGTGAAGATTTCTTCATTGACCTGAATCTGATTGTACACTTTATATGATAGACGTCCTGCCTTATTGCCCTGGATAACTCCGGGTCCTTTGAAAATAGGAGGTTGATGGTCTTCAAAACGATGGATTTCAATGTCGACACAATCTATTTCAATCTGCTTTCCGACATATTTTTCTGGCAGACTACTCAAGAATACCATTTAGAAATTTTCTCCTGTATGCCCAACCTTCACCGGCGGGAACGGAGCGCAGCGAAGTTCCCGTCTGAGTTCCGGGTAAAGGCACCGGTTACCCGGCGCCCTCCCCACAGATCCGTACGTGAAGATTTCCCTCATACGGTTCCTCGGTTCAGATCCTTTTTACCGGATCGTCAACCTGACAGGCGACACCCCGTCAGGCGCATAACTCTGCTACCCATAATGCCTGGGGTCAAACCTTGAATTTTGTAATAACGCTTAGTATTTTTTTCCAGATCACTATTTTTGCATATCGCTTTCAGAAGCTTGTAACAATTTTACTAACGAAAGAATACGTTAAACCAAACACCTCCCGTATTTGCCGGTGGCCCATCCCCGGATTCTTCCACAAATAAAATATCAGCATATCCCGCTTTTCTTTAATATTCGCCGACAATCTGCCCGGTTTAAAACAAACAACAGAACCCCACCTCTCAGCATTCATTGAGAAATGGGGTTTTTTTTATCCATTGGGTCTGCCCGTCCTTTGTTAAGGGTTTAGAGCAAGAGTGATTTTAGGATCGATTTAAATCTATACAGACCTTTTGGGCATATGTCAAAAAATTAAATTTATTATGGTTAATCCGGCATAGAAACCGTATCGCTGTTGTCCTGCAGGCAATAACTTTCACCCCATTTTCGTAAAATTGAGAAATGGCGTCACACCAGGCGCACCCGGATCAAAACTGCAGGGCGGCATTCAACCCGATGAAATGGGAAGCGCCCATCATGGCACCCACGCTGGCCCTGGGACCGGGACTTCATGGTAGATCAGATGTCAGGGACCAGGCTCAATCCCTAAAAACCGCAGCAGCAGGGGGCAGGGAAAGGCCTCCCGCACAATGGTTTCCTTGTCTGCCTTGGTCAGTTGCTTGATCTGATATTCCGCTTTTGCCGCCAGGCTTCGATGGTCCAGCTTTACCTGGTAGACCAGTTCCACAGCGGCTGAAAACCGGGTATATTTGGCTGAGCGCCGGCTCCCTCCCTGACCGGTGCTCTGCAATTCTTCTTTCGACATCGGTGGTAATGCCGGTATACAGGGCATTGTTGCTGCACCGGATCATGTAGACAAACCAGTCGACCATGGTCAGCGTTTCAAATGGGTGTCAATCATGATTTCGGATTTCAAGGTGCGATGGACCGGGCAGCGGTCCGCGATTTCCAGGAGACGCTGCTGCTGGGCCTCATCCAGATCACCCACCAGGGTCACTTCCCGCTCGATCCGGTCCACCCGGCCTTCTTTTGATTCACAGGCCTGGCAATCGGCAGCATGGACTTTGGCATGGGACAGATGGACAACCACTTCTTCCAGGGGCCATTTTTTCCGGTCCGCATACATGCGCAGGGTCATGGCCGTACAGGCCCCTAACCCGGCGGTTAGATAGTCATAGGGCGTCGGACCGGTATTGGTGCCCCCCACAGCCAGGGGTTCATCGGCCACCAGGGAAAGCCCGTTGGCCATGATTTCCGTGCGAAACCCGGACCTGCCGATGCGGGCCGTCACGCGCGGATCAACGGGCGGCTTCAGGGCCTTTTCCGCAGCGGGACGGCCCATGTACTTGCGGGCCCAGGCCGCCGTCACAATGCCTACATATTCGGCATCGGCGGGGTCTGTCAGCAGGTGATCGGCTCTGTCCAGGGAGACAAAGCTCTTAGGATGACGCGCTGCCTTAAAAATGCCGGCCGCATTTTCAATACCCACGATCTGGTCCACTGGGGAATGGAAAATCAGCAACGCTTTTTTCAAATTTTTGATGATCGCTGCCATGCGGGGCCGTTCCAGGTCATCGAGAAACTGCTTTTTGATTTTAAAATCACGCCCCTCAAGGGTGACCATTGCTTCGCCTTTTTCGGCGATCACATGGGCATGATCGTGCAGCAGCCGTTTGACATGCTTTGGATCGGCTGGGGCCCCGATGGTGGCAACGGCCCTGCAGGCCGGAATCTTTGCCGCCGCCTGCAACACGGCGGCCCCTCCCAGAGAATGGCCGATGAGGATGCGCGGTGCAGCATAGTCCGATTCGAGAAACCGTGCCGCCGCCAAAAGATCCCCCACATTGGAAGAAAAATTGGTATCGGCGAAATCCCCCTCGCTTTCCCCCAGCCCGGTAAAATCAAACCGCAAAACCCCTATGCGCTGCCGGGTCAGGGCCCGGCTGATATACGCCACCGCCTTTAAATTTTTTGTACAGGTAAAGCAATGGGCAAACAGGGCATAGGCCATGGGACTGCCGTCCACCGGCAGGTCCAGTTGGGCCGACAACAAGTTGCCCTGGCTGCCCTGGAACTGTAATTTTGTTGACCTCATTGTTTCCTCCCGCAATCAATGTGTTTCTAAGTATAGGATACCATACATGCCTGTGAAATCAACCCTTCAAAAAAGGCGCTTTATCAAAAAACGAGCCATGACCATAAGGCCTGATGGTCATTTTCTGCGGGCACCATCGGCTGCAAATCATCAGGAAACCGTCAACCGGGTTGAACCCAGCGCCTTATTTTGTTACCCTGTGCCCATACGGAAACGGTCTTTTCGCCGAATCCTGGTGTGCTGCTCAAAATTTTATCCTCGGGATACCAACTATATACCTGTGGTAAAATTGGCGCATGCCTTGTATAAGAAAATTTTACGGCGCCATTTCAAATAACGGTTACAAGAGCATTAAGGATAAAATGATTTTTCTTCTGATCATACTGGCTATTGTGGTTCTATATGGCCCCAGCTTGTGGGCCCGGCGTGTATTAACTCGCTATAACCGGGATGAATATTTTTCCGGCAACGGCCTTGAACTGGCCCATCTGCTCCTGGACCGGCTGGATATGCGCGACGTGACCGTGGAATCCACCGCCCTCGGAGACCATTATGACCCTGAAACAAAAACGGTTCGTCTGTCAACTGAGCGCTGCGGCCGCAAGACCCTCACCGCCGTAGTCGTGGCGGCCCACGAGGTGGGGCATGCCATTCAGGACCATGACCAATATCCGCCGTTAAAAACCCGCACCCGCATGATCGGTACGGCGGTAAAACTGGAGAAAATCGGTGCCGGTATCATGATGGTGGTGCCGGTATTTACCATCATCACCCGGGTGCCGGCAGCGGGCCTGCTGATGTTTCTGGGGGGCTTTGCCACCCTTTGCATCCCCGTACTGGTACATCTGCTCACCCTGCCCTCGGAGCTGGATGCCAGCTTCAACCGGGCCATGCCGCTGCTCTCCTCGGGCGACTATATTCCCACAGAGGATATTCCGGCCGCCAGGAAAATCCTGCTCGCCTGCGCCCTGACCTATGTAGCCAATGCATTGATGGGCCTCTTAAATGTCTGGCGCTGGATCCGGGTGCTCAGGCGATAACCGCCACCGACTCGGCAGCCTTGACTTTTTTCTTGTTATCGAGTCTATTACGCTATGTTTCATAGTGAGTTTTGTTTGAAATAGTCATCTCCATTTTTGAAAATGAAAACCGTACGGCAGCGTATATGCTGTGTTCTTCCAATTTTGTTTGCGTTTATTTGAGTACATAACAAAGACAGGCGATAACGAGAAAAAAAGGAGCGTTCACCATGGCCGTCATAACAAGGTATATTGTGGTTAGAAATGGCGTTGAACTGGATCAGGTGTTTACGGTTAAAAAAGAGGCCGAGGCATATGACAAAATGCTGGAAGCCGCCGAAGCACTGTCCCGGTTTATCAAAGAAAACGGGACAGATATTGATCTTGACGAAAAAACAATCGATACGTTGTCTGTTTTTCTATCCAAAAATGGGCCCGAGGTCACCAAAATTCTCAAAAACGTAAAACCCATAGCGCCACCGCCCAAACCGGCTGATGAAAAAAAAGCAGCTAAACCCGCGCCTGTAAAAGAAAAAACCAAAGCGGTAAAAAGCAAACCCAAAAGCAAATAAGCATCTCCCGTCACAGTTTACAGCGGTGTGCAGCCTTTTCAGGGGGCATAGCGTGTATCCGCGCCAAAAGATGGCAGGCCTTGTGTAATGCAGGGCTTATTCACCTGTGACATTTTGATTTTTTAATCCATTTTATCCGAAACAATGTAAATAACCATATGCCCGGGATTTCAAAAACAGAAGCGGACAGATATGACAAGATGCTGGATGCCGCCGTGCGTCTTGCCGAACTGATCGAACAAAGCGAGATTGAAATAGATGAATATGCGCTTGAAGAGTTGACGATATTTCTGGCAACAAACGCGTTGACTGTTAGAACTATTTTAAGTAAAACAAATCGCACATGGTTGTAAGGGGCGCGGAAAATGATAATATCGGATTATCTTATTTCTCTTATTGGTGGCGAGACCACCTTGATTGTTCAATGGGTGACCGCACTGTCGGGCAATTCTTTTTTTATAATTGGTTTATCCGGACTCTCCTTTGTCACCTTTGCCGTGAGCTTTGTCACCCTTCCCCTGATCATCGCCAGAATGCCGGGAGATTATTTTCTGGAAACAACCCCCGGCCTCCTTCAGACCTTGCCGCTGTTGCCCCATATTTGTCTTCTGATGCTCAAGAATATGGTCGGCGCTTTGCTTATCGCGGCAGGTATCATCATGCTGTTCATTCCAGGCCAGGGCCTTTTGACAATTATTGTCGGGGTGGCGCTCATGAATTTTCCCGGGAAAAAAAGACTGGAACTGATGTTGCTCAAAATGAAAAGAATCCGCCGTGCCCTGAACTGGATAAGAAGAAGAAAAGGTGCAACGAAGTTTACGTTTCCTTGATATACGAATTTAAAAGTGGTAGAAAAAAGTCGATGGGAGAACTGTGCGAACTGGTGCAAATGATCTGGCATTTGATCGACTGCCACACGCAAACGCATGAACAAGATCCCTGAATAGGGCTGATACAGGGAACAAAGGTTAACCTGACCATTTTTAACGGAAAAATCGTGCATGAGCCATAAGGACCTACAGTATCTGAAAACTATTTTTGACCGGTCCGCAGATGGGTTAATGATCTGTGATGCCCGGGGCAGGATCCTTAAGATGAACCGGGCCGCTGAAAAACTCAACGGCATCAGGGCTTCGGAGATTCTGGGAAGGGATGTTAAAGCTCTGGTCAAAGAAGGGGAGATTAACCGGTCCGCCACCCAGGAGGTTTTAGAGACACATCGGCAGGTCAGCCTGATCCAGACCACCCCCAGGTCGGGATATACTCTTCTGGTTACCGGTACTCCGGTATTTAACGATGACCGTGAGATTTCCTTTGTGGTGGTCAATGAACGGGATATCTCCCTGATCGAGAACATGAGGCGGGAGCTTGCCCAGGTCCGGCAGGAGTCGGAAAAAATGAGGGATGAGCTGACCGAACTTACACTGCTGGAACTTAAGGAAAATAATATTGTAGCCCAGAGCAGTTCCATGAAACAGACCTTGCGGCTGGCCTTGAAACTGGCCAAAATTAATGCCTCCAATATCCTGATTCAGGGGGAGTCCGGCACAGGCAAGGGATTGCTGGCCAAATTTATCCATAAAAACAGTTCCCGGGGTAAAAAACCGTTTATCCAGATCAATTGTCCCGCCCTGCCGGAAAATCTTCTGGAGGCGGAATTGTTCGGATATAAAAAAGGGGCGTTTACCGGTGCAAGGGAAACCGGCAAGGCAGGACTCTTTGAACTTGCCCATGGCGGCACGCTTTTTCTGGATGAGATCGGTGAATTGCCTCTGAGGGTCCAAGCCAAATTGTTAAAATACCTGGATGACCTCGAAATCATGCCGGTTGGCGGTACAATTGCCAAAAAGATTGACTGCACCATTGTTGCCGCCACCAACCGGAACCTGGACAAAAGAACATTGCAAAAACAGTTCAGGCTGGATCTTTTCCACCGGCTCAATACCTTTACTCTGTCCATCCCGCCCTTAAGGGACCGGCCTGAAGATATTCTTGAACTGGTGGGGATCTGCCTGAAACGGTACAATAAAAAGTACAATCGCCGGACCTTTATTGGTTACAAAGCCTATGAAGCGCTTAAATCCTACGCTTTCCCAGGGAATGTCAGGGAGCTGATCAATATTGTCAAACAGGCTGTGGTCATGTGTGACCGCAGATTTCTGGATGATTATATTATCCGGGCCACCGCATCAGTAAAGGTCCCGGCCGCACCACTGCAATTCTTTGAAGAAAATCCCGGCCTTCCGGAAAAACTTCGATCTGTGGAATATGACATGCTCATACAGGCTGCCACCCGGTGCGGTACCACCCGTGAAGCAGCCGTTTTTTTGGGTATCAGCCAGCCAACCGTGGTCCGAAAATTAAAAAAACATGGCATTGATTTGGGGAAAAAAGAGTATTGATTCGCTCCTAAATCAAAAAACTTTAAGAAACCAGACGCCTCAATTGCCATGAGGATGTGAATTTTCCATCCCGAGCAATCCGATTTTTTGTCAAATCGCAATTCCTGCAATAACGACGTCCTTCATTTAACTTTCCTTTATTCTACACCATCGTGCAGCAAACAATGCATAGGTTTTTGCGATATGGATAATACTGTCAATGCTGACCCGTTCATTCGCCCCGTGGATATTTTCGGCTACAGGGCCAAAGCAGGTGGCCTGGCCATTGCCAAAAAAATGAAAAGCTCTCAAATCAGTAGTGCAGGTGGACGTATGTTCCTCGGCATCCTTGCCTGTGAATTCACGGTGACACTGGTTCAACATTTGAAAACAGGAAAGATCTCTGCTGACGCAATGACCATCCGACCGGAAGCCGTAAAACTCAACCGTGGGAATATTCTTTTTCAACCAGTCGTCTTTGCCGGCTGCTTCCATGAGAGTTTGCTCGATTTTTTTCCTGACCTCCACAAAAGGCGTCCCCGGGAAATAGGAGAGCCGGGCATGGAATTCCGTTTCAGCAGGAACCGTGGATGCCCAGTTTCCTCCCTTGATAATACCGATGTTCAGATTCAAGGGATGGTCGATGTGCATGTAAGACTCGGGAACATTTTCCCGGTTCATCCGGGTTTCAAGATCCCGAAGCGCCTGGATCAGGGGAAAGGCCTTTTCCACGGAATTGGATCCGGCACCTGCTTCCAGCACATGTACCGGTTTTCCCTTTATGGTCACCTTGAACCAGAGAACTCCCACCTGGCAGGTCTGAATGGTGGGACCAAAGGGTTCGGGGATAAGAACCGCATCGGCATCAAAACCGGCAGCCATGCAGGCCAGGGAGCCATTGCCGCAACATTCTTCTTCAATCACGCCCTCGATAGTTACCGGGGCTTTAAAAGAAAATCCCGCCTTTTGGACCGCATGGACGGCATAGGTCATAGCAGCGACTCCGGATTTCATATCTCCAGCCCCCCGGCCCATAATCCATCCGTTGCTAATTCTGGGCACATAGGGATCCTGATCCCAAAAACTCAACGGCTTAGCACTGACGACATCAAGATGGCCGTTAAACAGAAGGCTTCTGCCGTCATGGGTGTCCGACTCGATCACAGCCAGCACATTGCTTTTATCGGTATATTCCCAGGGGACCGGGGCAAAGCCGGGGTGATCTTTGAGCGTTTCTTCATTGATGGGAATTCTCCGGGGCTCAAATCCAAGCTGTTTAAGCTCGGCTTCCATAACAGCCACGGCGCCGGCTTCATTTCCAAGGGTACTGGGCTGTTTAACCAGACGGCATGTAAAATCCAGAATATCGTCGGTTAAAGATTCGACCGTATCAACTATTTTCTTTTCATACTTATTCATTATTGGCTTTCCCTGTTTACTGCATCCTGTTTTTATTGATCAGAATTTTGGGATATCCATCTCATTATCCTGTTCAATGATCAAAGGCGCGCCGGTTTTCCGAATCACATCATTCAATGTGGTTTCAACAGCAAGCTCTTTCAGGACCAGCCCTCTGTCGGTGACATCCATCACGGCAAGTTCCGTGATAATCCGGTTGACACATCGCCTGGCGGTGAGGGGGAGGGTGCAGCGGGTCAGGATTTTTGGCTCCCCCTTTCGGCTGGTGTGGGTGGTGGTAATGATCAGACGTTTGGCCTTTTGGGCCAGCTCCATTCCCCCGCCGATGCCCGGTGCGAATTTTCCCGGAATGATCCAATTGGCCAGATCTCCCTCTTGGGAAACTTCCAGCGTTCCCAGAAAAGCCGCATCCAGACGCCCGCCCCTTACAAGGGCGAAAGAGAGAGCGCTGTCAAAAAAGGATGCGCCGGTAACCAAGGTGGGGTAGCCCCCCCCGGCATCAATGAGGTTTCTGTTTTCATCTCCGGAAGTACAGGTCCGGCCCATGCCCAAGATACCGTTTTCAGAATGGATAAATACCGGCATATCCTCGGAAAGGTATTTCATGGCAAGAATGGGGATGCCGATACCAAAATTGATGACATCTCCCGGGCGGATCTCCTGCGCGGCCCGTTTGGCGATTTTATGCTTGTATGACATGGCTTTTTAAAACCCCATATGCACTGGTCAAATTTTTAATTAAAACAACGTGGTCCACAAAGGCGCAGGGCAGGTGAATGGCATCGGGGGCCATGGCACCCGTGGGAACGATCTCTTCGGCTTCAACAATAACCAGGTCGGCCGCCATGGCCATAATGGGGTTAAAATTCCTGGCGCTTTTTTCAAACATCAAATTTCCAGCTCTATCCGCTTTTGCAGCATGGACAAGGGCCACATCCGCCCGCAGGGATTTCTCCACAATGACGGGGGTGTCATCCATTATTACCATCTGCTTATTCTTGCTGATCAGGGTATCCATCCCAATATCGGTTAGTATCCCTGCAAGGCCGGCGCCTCCTGCCCGTATTTTTTCCGCCAGAATGCCTTGGGGAAAGAATTCAACCTGAATATTTTTATCGTTCATCATGTTAATGACCGTGCTGTTCAATCCTAAATGGGAGGTGATCAACCTATCCGCCATACCGGCTTCAATTACCTTTGATAATCCCATGCCGTCTTCATTTGCTTCATTTTTGATCAGGGTCAGATGTTTCAGGTTCCTGTCCAGGAGTCCCTGGAGCAGCGTAAACGGGGTTCCCGGGACACCAAACCCGCCGGCCATGATGGTCTGCCCGCTGTTGATTTTTTTCATGGCATGGTCCAGGGATGTTCTTTTATCAATTGTCTTCATGGGTATCCTGTTTCATCATGGCAACTCGCATTTATCGGCATTTTTCCGAAACGGCCGAAAAGAGTCATCCGAGGCATCTGTGAAGTAAAGTACTTTGCTACATCAGGGCTTTTTCAACGATAGTAAGGGCTGTATCCAGCCGTTCAAGAATGGTGTCTGCCTCGGATCCCGTAGTAATCAGCGGCGGTGCCACCAGCAGGTGATCCCCTTTAAACCCGTTAATGGATTTTCTCGGATAGATGATCAGGCCATGGTTAAATGCAGCATCTGCTAGCGCAAGATTGGCAGAGACGTCGGACGCAAAGGGCGTCTTGGTCTGCCGATCCTTAACAAGTTCAATGGCCAGCAGCAGGCCCAGTCCACGGACATCCCCAATGATCGGATGACTGTCTTGGAGGGTTTTCAGCCCCTGCTTTAGATGATTACCGATCACCGCGGCATTGGATACCAGATTGTTTTCCAAAATAACGTTGAGAACCTCTTCTCCCACGGCGCAGGCCATGGGGTTCCCGGCATAGGTATGACCATGGGCAAAGCCTCCTCCGTCCAGTATCACATCTACAATTTCATCTGATGTAATAATGGCACCCAGAGGGAAATAGCCCGAGGCCATTCCCTTGGACAGGGCAACAACATCGGCTCTAACATCCCAGTGCTCATAGGCAAAAAATTTTCCTGTCCTGCCGAATCCTGTCATGACTTCGTCAAGAATCAGCATGATATCGTAACGCCTGCAGATGGATTGAATTACTGAAAAATACTCTCCGGGGGGAACGGTGGCCCCTGTACTTGCCCCCCCTACAGGTTCTGCAACAAAGGCGGCAATATTTTCCGCACCATGGTCCAGGATAGACTCTTCCAGTGCATGGGCGCAGCGAAGACCACAGGCTGGATAAACCATGTCATAGGCGCATCGATAGCAAAACGGAGCAGGAATTTTAGGGTTGGCCTTTACCGCAGCCTTGAATGGCGCTTCCAGAGGCGCGTAGGAAGTGATGCCCAGAGCACCGAGGGTGCAGCCGTGATAACTGGGCCTCCTTGAGATAAACAGATGTTTTGCCCCCTGCCCCTTGTTGTGAAAATATTGCAGGCAAAGCTTCATGGCGGACTCCACCGCCTCAGATCCCCCTGACACATAAAAAACTTTTTTCAGATGTGACGCGGAAAGGCTGACCAGTTTTCGAGCCAGATCCATGGCCGGCTGGTTTTCAAAATGAATCCTATAGGCAAAGAAGGTCTCCTGGGCCTGCTGTGCAATTCTCTGCGCAATGCGTTTGTTTCCATAACCAATGTTTGAAATGACGGCACCGGAACATCCATCAATATATTCCTTGCCGGTGTGGTCCCACATGAAAATACCCTCTGCCTTTTTGATCACAGGCAACTGCTTTCGTGTCTGATAGAAGAGATAATTGTCAGATAAGTTCATTTTGCTCTCTCTTTGGCTTTAAACAGGTAGTAGTTTATATCATCAGGGAGCCCCTGGGCAAGAATAGACGCCATCACCTCCTCTTCTTTACCGGCATTGCACTGCATGACAAGATAGTCCTGCCCCATGCAGTCATCAAAATAAAATTGCCACAAAAAACCTGATCGTTCAAGAAACTCAAAAAGCGAAGAATCCTCTAAAAAAAATAACAATGTCCGGCGCTCCCTTTTTTTCTCAAAAATAATATAACCATAGTCAGGATCAAGGGATCTCTTGATAGAGGTGAAATTGCCGATAGTAACGGTATAATCCTGCGCGTCCTTCACTGACGTCCTCCATAGCGCTGGGCTGTTTTCCCAATAGCCCCGTTCCTGCCGTCCGGAGGGACATATTTCATATACCGGGATTCGGGTTCGGGGTAGGATAGTAAACAGGTATGAATTGGTTGGTGCCCTTTATTCACAAATTTACACTTTTCCCCGAAATGGGATGTATTATCGAGTTGAACACCGGATGCCGAAATTACTGGATTTTAAGCAGCCGGCAGTGCTCAGGAGCCACTTGGAGGAAAACATTCTCTCCACGCTTGAAAGAATTTTGTTTTACAAAACTGATCACATGAATGATGCTTTTGTTTTCAAGCTCCACAAAATAACTGACCTCTCCACCCATGTAACTCCGGTCTCTGATAACGCCAAAAAAAAAGTTGAGTGATGACGATTCCTCAAATTCAGCTCGGCGGCCGACAGTAACTTTTTGCGCCCTGATCACAACCTCCGCTTTATCGCCCGGCTTAAATACCTCTTCCCGGGATGGGCTGGTGATAAACGACCGGTTGCCCTCTACCCTGACCTTGACCCGCCGGCCCTGTTGTTCCAATACGGTTGAATCGACAAAATTGGAATGTCCCAGAAAATCGGCTACAAAATGGTTGCAAGAGTTGTTGTAAACCTCTTCAGGACTACCTTCCTGCTGTTTTATGCCGTCTTTCATCACCACAATTTTGTCAGACATGGACAACGCTTCCCTCTGGTCATGGGTGACAAAAATAGTGGTGACTCCCAGGTTCTGCTGGAGATTGTCAATTTCTCGGCGCATATCTTCCCTTAAATTTTCATCAAGGGCCGACAATGGTTCATCCATAAGAAGCACGTCCGGTTCTATGACAATAGCACGGCCTAGAGCAATGCGCTGTTGCTGGCCGCCTGAAAGCTGAGCAGGCATCCTGTTTTCAACACCGGGGAGCCTGACCATTTCCAAAGCATTGAGCACTTTTTCCCTGATAACCTTTTTGGGAACATTTCTGTATTTCAAACCAAAGGCCAAATTGTCAAAAATGGTTTTATGGGGGAAGAGGGCATAATTTTGAAATATCATGCCCAAATTTCTTTTATAAATGGGGGTATCGTTTATTCGCTTTCCCTTAATAAGTATATCGCCTTCAGTAGGGGTCTCAAGTCCTGCAAGCATTCGCAACAGGGTTGTCTTGCCACATCCGGACGGTCCAAGGAGCGTGACAAGAGAACCTTCAGGAATATCAAGGTCCATCTTTTCAACCGCCGTAACTTCTCCAAATCGTTTAATAATTCCTTTGAATTTTACAAAAGCGGGATCTTTCTTTTCAGTCAAAATAAATCCTCCCAAAAAAATTAGCAGTTGCCAGTTGAGAAGTTGGAGTCGCGAAAAACAACAAGTATCCTAAAATTGGGCTTAAATTCCGGCTCGCCTATGATGCGTTGAAGGTCACATAGTTTACGTATGTGGGCTTTACAACGTAGACACGCAGTGAAGCGTAACGCTGCCACAGACCAAAAGACGACTATGGTTAAAGTTATTGAGGCACCCGGTGCGCGCATGAACCGGTCAAATCGGCGCACCCGGGTGCCGGTCATTTTAATCTTCCATTTCAGCCGGATTATGCCCCTGCCCTAACCCGGTCCCATTTTTCCGCCCACTCAATCTGATGGCTGTTCCAATAGACAGGATCGGCAAAGAGATAGCCATCGAGTTTTCCTGTAGGATCAAATGCGGGCAACTTTTTAACAGCATCCGGCATAGGCACTTTTCTAGGATCAAGACTCGGTGGGTAATTCTGTCCTTTTGCCACGGCAATGGCTGCGGCAGGTTCCAGCATGAAGTTCAAAAGTTTCTGGGCAACATCAAGGTCGGTTCCCTTGATAACATACATGTATTCCATCCAGGAATAGGTGCCCTCAGGGGCAAGATAGCCAATAGGATGCCCCTGCTTCTGAAGGGCTGCCACCCGGCCTGACCAGGCCACGGTAGCATAAATTTCACCATTCCCCAGAAGACTCATGAGCTCAGACCCTGATGACCAGTATTTTTTCATCAATCCCCGCTGCTCTTTTAGAGCATCCCATACTGCATTGAGATCGGTGATATTGTTGGGGCTCTGGCCGGTATGCAAGGCTGCATACCACATATTTGTCCTGAAATCCCCTCCCCAGCTCCCAAGCTTGCCCTTGAGATCTTTGTCCCAGAGAAGAGACGCGCCCAGTTTTTCAGCCTTTGCCCTGGAGATTTTATCCGTATTATAGGCGATACCGGTCTGCCCAAGATCGTAGGGGACTGCAGAGAGGGTGCCCTTTGTGATTTTTCGCAAGGTATCTGTCATTTTAGGTATAACGTTTTTCAGATTGGGGATTTTACTCTCATCCAGAATAACGCCAAAGCCTAAATCGGTATATCTGGCATAATCAAACACCGCACTCAAATGGGCGATATTGAATTCTCCTCCCGGGGGAATGGATGCCTTGACCTGGGTTAAAAAGGTATCCATTCCGGTGAAGGCGGCATCGACAACCTTTATACCGGTGGCCTTGGTAAAAGGATCAAAGGCAAACTTTCTCAAAGCTTCCGATGTGGATCCTCCCCAGCTGTGACATGTGATTGACTTGGCTGCAAATGCGTTGCCCGCCATGCCAAAGGGGCCACCCACAAGTCCCGCGGCTGCTCCGGCCATACCGAGATATTTTACAAAATCCCGCCTGGAAATCTTTTTTTCTTTAAACTTGTCATAAGCCGCATCTAAATTTTTACTCAGATTTTTTTCCATGAATGTTGCCTCCTTATTTTGTTGTTAAGTAAATATTTCAGCCCGGGGAATCCGCTTTTTTCTATTTCCCCGCTCCTCGGGCAAATTTCCGTAATACATAACCCGCCACAAGGGGAAGAGATACGGTAAGAACGATCATGACTGCCCCCAGGGCATTTATTTCAGGACTGATGGAATTTCTCAGCATTCCGAATATTTTTACAGGAACTGTCTGATTTCTCGCAGTTGCCCAGAACAACGTGGCGGTAACATCATCAAAAGAGATTGTAAACGCAAAAAGCATACCGGCAAAAACTGCGGGAGCAAGCAGGGGTAAGGTAATCTCCCTGAACGTCTGAAACGGATTTGCCCCAAGGGAGAGGGCCGCTTCTTCATATTCCCGTTTGATACCCACAAGCCTCGCCTGTACCACCAGAAGCACATAGGGCAAGGTCAGCACAACATGGCCGATGAGCAGCAATGCAAAGCTTTTGGGCTGCTGAAGCCAGCGGATAAACAGAAGCAGGGCGACACCCAGAACAACCTCCGGGATCATAATCGGCGCCAGAAGGAGCGTGTTCAAGGTCTCCTTTCCCGGGAAATCATACCGTACAAAGGCCAAGGCGGCGGGTATGCCGATGGCGGTGACAAGAATCGCAGTAAGGGAACCTAAAACAAGAGAATTTTTAAAGGCGCCGAGGATGGTTGCATTATGGGCAAGTCGTATATACCATTTCAGGCTGAATCCTTCCATGGGAAAAGAGCCGAACTGCTGGGGGTTGAAGGAGAGTAATACAACGGCAACAATAGGCGTGAACATCCAGATATAGACCAGCAGTGTGTAGGTTCTGATCAATGACCACCCGGAAAAAAATTTCATTTTTTCACCTATTTAAGACTTTTAAAAATCTGATTGATGCCCAGATATCGATTGTAGGTGTAAACAATAACCCCCAAGAGCCCGATCAGGATCGTACTGATGGCGGAACCAAAGGGCCAGTCCAGGGTCCCGATAATTCGTTTGAATATCAGGTTCGCGATCATGTCATTGCCTGGCCCGCCCAGAATCATGGGGGGCAGATAGGTTCCGCAGGTCAGTACAAATACGAGAAGACAGCCTGCGCTGACGCCTGGAAGACTTAGCGGAAGTGTCACCTCTTTAAACGCCTGCCACTCCGTACAGCCAAGGGAGGTTGCCGCCTCCGTCAGGCTTTTATCAATGCCGTCCAGGCTCACATAGATGTTAAGGATCATAAACGGAAGAAGATACTGGAGAAGCCCCATGAGTACGGCTGCTTCATTGTAGAGCATGGGCAGGGGAGAAGCGATGATGCCCAATTTTATCAACACATGGTTGATCAGCCCGGAATCTCCTAAAATGTTAATCCAGCTCAAGGTCCGAATGATAAAACTAATCCAGAAGGGGAGCATGATCAGAATCATGAGAAGCGGTTTAAGCTTGGATTCCGTTCGATAAAAAAAATAAGCGGGGATGTATCCCATAACCAGACACAATGCAACGGTTTCCAAGGCCACTCTTATTGTTCTGATCAACAGTGATGGATAGAAAAAATCAGCAAAAAATTTAGCGTAATTCCCGAATTGAAAAGCCGGGATATCACTGCCGGTAGGCGCCCTCAGCCAGAAACTGTACACAACAACAAAGCATACGGGTATGACCATCAGAAAAAAAACAGCAGTAAGAGAGGGGGAGAGCAGTGCCCAGGGTTTCCAGGAACTTTTTTTCATGGCTCTACATTTCCTTTGTACCTTGCGTTAAAAAAATAGATAACCGCTTGAACGCCCGACGAATGGCTGCAACCTGTTTACAGCTTAGTCTGAATAAGATACAGCAATATACATGCCACGCATCGTTATTACTTGCAACTATTTGAAAAAAAAGGAATTTTTTTTATATGGTGATGATGAAAGAAAGGTTTGATTCATTTATGCATCTAATATTTCGCATAACACTCTGATATTTAATAAAATTATTTTGATTCATTTATAAATCATTCATTATATGCAAAAAATTTTATTAAATCAATAGATTGAAATAATAAGATACAAGAATGAATCAAGTGGGGGCTGCGACGGTAAGGGTCCCGCTACCGCCACAATGAAGTAATCTACCCGAGGAAAAATCAAAAATAGCCTTGAGATGTCTGGGATCAATCGTCATGAATGGTATACACAATTTTACCGTCAAACACGGTTAAATAAACCGTTGTCTCCAAAATCTCTTCCGGAGAAATGGTATAAATATCCTTGTCAAGAACAATCATATCTGCACATTTCCCCTTTGAGATACTCCCGAGATCCCGTCCCACGCCTGCAGCCATGGCCGGAGCGATGGTATAGCCTTTTACTGCCTCATCCACGCTCAAAGCCTGTTCCATGTGCCAGCCGTTTTTCGGCGTTTTATCCATACGTTTTCGGGTGACGGCCGAAAAAATTCCTGCCAGGGGAGACGGGTTGCACACCGGGGCATCCGAGCTCAAAATCAGGGGAACTCCCTGATCAAGGATGCTCTTGAGCATATAGGTATAACGGCTCTTGTCTCCCACGCTCATTTCGATCATGGAGATATCAAGGCTGAGGTTGTTGGGCTGGCATGAAGCCACAACATTTCCCAACCCGGCCAAGGTTTCAAGGTCGTCCGGACGAATCATCTGAACATGTTCAATCCTGTGGGGAATGGCGACCTGACTGTTGCCTTTTTGTTTAATCCCTTTAAACAGGCGGACAACTTCCCGGTTGGCCCGGTCTCCAATGGCATGAATCATGACACTCAGTCCAGCGGCATCCGCTTTTTCAAGGGCGCTCTTCAGCTTGTCGACCGGGGTCAGCGGCATCCCCAGTTCCGCATCCAGGTAGGGTTCCAGCATCCATGCGGTTCGTGCCCCCATACCGCCATCGGCAAAAAATTTAAGATGACCGATTCTCAGTCGGTCATCCCCCATGCCGGTCCTGAGGCCCAAGGCAATGGCCTGGTCGGTCATCTCCCCGGGCAGAGTCACATGACACCGGATGTCAAGTCTGGCATTTTCCCTCAGTTTCTGCCATGCCCTTAACGAGGCGGCGCCATCCAGTCCGCCCATGAGCCTGACATCATGAATCCCGGTAATCCCAAGGGAATGAAGCTTGCCAAACCCCTGTACCATGCTCTCCATGATACGCGCCTCTGACTGGGAAGGAATGGCATTCCGGATAAGATTGGGGGCGAGCTCCCGTAAAACCCCTGTGGGATTGCCATCACTGTCCCGTGCAATATATCCCTCTGGAGGGTCCGGGGTATTTGTCGTAATGCCCGCCAAGGCCAGAGCCAGGGAATTGGCCACCGCCAGATGGAGATCACACCGCCAGATACACACAGGGTTGTTCGGAGCGGATTGGTCCAAATCATGGCGGTCCGGCATCCGATTTTCAGGCCAGTCGGATTCATTAAACCCCTGCCCCAAAACCCAGTTACCCTTTCCCATACGTCCGGCTTTGGATGACACCGCTGTTTTCATCTCCGCAAAAGATGATACAGAAGCGAGGTCTATACTGTCCCAATTCACGGCCCAATCATAGTAGTGGAAATGGGAGTCAGTGAACGAGGGGATCAACAACCGCTTGTCAAGATCGATCACCCGGGTTTCAGGCAGAGCCATGGCCAGAATGTCGCTCGCACTGCCCACTGCGGCTATTCTGTTTTTTGAGATGGCAACGGCTTCAGCCATTGGATGCAAGGCATCCTGGGTATAAATTCTTGCATTGGTCAGGATCAAATCCGGAAAATTTCTGTCAACCATTTTAAATAATAAATCCTTTGGGAAAGGGGTCATCGGGGTCAAGCACAAATTTATGAATCCCGGTTATATGGGCGCTACCCTTTATTTCCGTCACCAAAGCATCAAAATCGCCCACTGTGGTGGTGTGCATGATCCTGGACTCAAATGATGTGTTCAATGGGCTGAAATTGGTAAACACCTGGTTTTCACCCAAGGCCTTGCGATGGTACAGCAGCGTCAGTTTTGCCGCGGTCCCCGTGCCGCATGGAGACCTGTCTAAATGCGATTCTCCATAAATCACCACATTTTTACCCTTTAGTTCAGAATGTCCTGCCGGATCGTAGAATTCGGCAACATCCACAGTGATCACCTCGGGGCGTTCAGGATGATAGACCGTCACCTGGTTATTGGCCGCGTCAATGATCTTCATGCCAAGATCGATCAGGCGTTTGTTATTTTCGGGAACAAGGTCGATGCCGATATCCGAAGATGAGATCATGGCAAAAAATCCCCCTGTGCACACCAGATCAATGGAGATTGTGCCGTATCCGGGTACGTCGATCATTCGTCCGGTTTCAAAAACAAAGGATGGCACCATGGTGATGGCAATGGATTCGACCCTGCCATTGCTGACAACCGTTTTAGCCGTCATTGTTCCCGATGGGGTGTCAATATTTACATGGTTGTCTCCCTCGTTTAGTTCCAGCGCCCCTGTCTGGGCAAGTGTCGCTACAGCCCCAATGGTTGCATGGCCGCAAAGGTAAGGGTATCGTCTGGCATCCATGTAAATCAACCCGAACCGGGCGTCCTCACTTACAGGCTCGGTCACCAGGGCGGCAAGGATACCGTTGTGCCCCCTGGGTTCCCTGGTAAGCATGAGCCTTATATGATCGAAATCTTTTTTAAAGGTGTCCAGTTTTTCCGCCATGGTTTGGCCGGCGACTGGACCAACTCCTTCAACAATCAAGCGCGTATATTCTCCGGCGGTATGAGAATCAATGGTTGTAATTTCATCGCCCGATCCAGGGAAAATATCATCAAAAATGTTTGTCATGATTCCAACCTCTCGTTTTATTGTCAAAATGCAGCCGTCAACGTTTCCACGAGCCTTCAGATGGGCTGTGCAACCTTTACCACAGTCCGCCGGACATGCCGGACATTATCCAGAGGCCAGGTCATCTTCACTGTTTTCAACCGATTTTCCGCGAATAGCTGAATGCACTCCGGATAAAGTTGCCATTCCAGCTCCAGACCACGTTTTTTAATCGAATCCAGGGTATCGTCCACACGGATCTCGAAGCTCTTCTGGCCGATAATCGGCCCCGAATCCTCCCCGTAATCGATAAAATGCACGGTGCATCCCCCCACTTTACAGCCATAGCGCCAGGTATCCCCGTATCCATCAACACCGGGAAACGCCGGCAGCAGGGCCGGATGAATGTTCATGATGCGCGGATTTGCAGGATCAATATTCACCCGGTCAATTAAATAGGGAGTCAGATTGCGCATGAAACCGGCCAGCACCAGCAGATCAAAGGGCCGGTCATCCATGGCCGCAAGCAGTTGGGCTTCGGCGATTACCCGGCTGTGCATGAATGTTTTTATCTTTCCCACGTCTGAATCACCGGCAACAAGGTGCTGCCTGGCTATCAGATCGGCCAGGTCGCAATCATCCGGTAAAAGAGCCTTTGCGGGTGTTTTCCGGACCCTTTTAATAATGGCCGAATAATCGACCACAAATGTCGGGATGCCATTTTTTTCAGCCCTGTCAAGTCCTCCGGCGCCCGGGTTGTCAGATCCCACAAACACCATTTCGGCATCTATTGCACCGCTTTCACAAGCATCGATAATCGCCTGCAGGTTGGAGCCTCCCCCTGAAATCAACGCGCCGATACGAATTTTTTCTGCCATTTTTCCTCCCGAATTAAAACTATTTTTCACCATGAAGCGGCAACAGGCCTTATGGTGTTTTGATTTAAGGCGTGTAGCTGTTTGAACGCATTAGCACCCGTTAAGCCGGAAACAACGATTTACAACTAAATTCATAGATATTGCCTGAGCTGTCAACTTTTGCCTAAATTTATTTAAACACCGAAAACCTGTTTCCGGTTTTACGCGTACTTATGCGTGAGTTCTACACGCCTTAAATCAAAATTCCATAAGGCCGTATCTCAAAGGTCTTCGGCCGACTTGGTGGGCACAGCCCACCCTACGATAGCTTGAGCCCGGAATGTCGGAGTGCAGCGATTTTTGTTCATATCCGATGCAACTGCAGCGGGTGATCCGCCATTTTATAATTGGCCTTCTCCAACTTTTCCCTGTTGGAAATAACCGCCACGGCATGGCCCTTTGAATCCGGATCAAAATATTTTTCTGCAACCTGTTGAATCTTTTTATGACTGATTTCCAGCAGTCCTGCCTTGAACCGGTTGCGCGCATTGTCGGACAAAGAAACGATCCGGCGGTAAAATGCTTTACGGGCCGCCGGGCCGGGCGGATCCGGCTTGTCGATTTCAGAACAGACCTGCAAAACCGCCTCCTTAATATCTTCGTTGTTGAATTCCCCGGAATTAATAAACTCCATGGCTCCGGTAAAGGCCTGCAAGGTCGCCTGAATGTGCGGATCACGATAAGAGGCAAACGAAAAGATACCGCTTTCGGCATTAAACAGCGCAAACCCGCCGTATGCGCCACCTTTCTCTCGAATTTCCCGATGCAGATACATGGATCGCAATATCTTGCTGATCACCGCCAGGGCCGGGGCATCGGCATGGGACATGCGCACCGCGGCAAAGGCACGGGCCACAAAGGAAACCGCCGAGGAGGTGTACCAGCCTTCGTTTGGGATCTCGTCCGGACACTGGACATCCGGCTCGTCAAACCCGCCCTGGGGATGATCTGCAAATCCTTTGGAAATGGATTCCACGGCGGTTTTCGAAGATAACAGGGCCTTGTCTTCACCCACAATCGCCATTTTAAAATTATGGGTCGTAAAAAGACTTTTGCCGATCCGGGTAAGGTCCTCTGATACGGCCCCCAGCTTTTTTTCGATCAGGTCCGGGGTTAATGCCTTGATGAGACGCAACTGGTGAATGCCGTGCCAGGTCTCTTTTAAGGCACTGGTGGTATTAAAATTGCGTGCAGCCAGAGACATGGCCAATTGATGTCCATTCTGGACAACCATGGATTCCAGGCCGGCCCGGTATTCAAGCAGCAGATTTTTCAAGCGGGGAAGATCGGTAAAAGCATGCTCAAAAATCAATTCCTGAATAAGGTCAAACATGGCCTGCTGGTTACGGACCAGACATTTACCCCCAAGCGAGACAAAGGGCAAGCTGTTCCCCGCTTCATTGAAGCGGGTCCTGGACGATGCCGCCAGTCCGATGCCGCCGGTGTATCGATCGATCCGGCGGGCGATTTCCAGGTAATCCCGGCGGGAAGTCCCGATTTTGGGCAGGGCATAGCAAAAAAATGGCACCAGCCCGAGAAGATCCGCGGAAACAGCGCCTGCACCAGCGGCCCCAGCCAGATAAAAAATACCCGCCGTGGGCTGATTGTAGCAGACCGCCGGAACCGAATCGTGCGTTCGGCCGGGCTGGACACTTTGAACCAGGGGAGGAATATCGGAAAGATCCAGCGTGGGAAGCACCGCCAGGTCCTCGTGACTTTCCTGGAGACGTTTGAGGGTATCGGTACGGGACTTGATTTTTTCAATCTGATCCTTTGTCAGAGACGACCGGATTTCACTCAATTGCGCGGTTGTCTGTTCTGCTTCCCGACCGGCCATTTCCTGATCCGGAACCAGGTGCAAAAGCACCCGGTGGAGATTGTCTATAAAATATTTTTGAATACAATTTTCAAAAAACGGCCCGGCCTTGAGTTGTTTTCGTATTCGCGTCAAGTCGGCGGCAAAATCAAAGCTTCTTACCGGATCACCCCCGTGAAACCAGCTTCCGGAAAAGAAAAGCAGCAACTTGAGTCCGTAAGGATAGGGCGTATTCGTAACTTCCCGGCGATGGAATTCAAGCTGGTGAATGGCCGATTCGATCATCTTTTTGTCGATTCCGCTGTTCACCAGATCTTTAAAAACACCCAGAATAATGGATTCGATCTTTGCCGCATCCGCCTTGTCAACATCCTTGAGCCCGCACACAAACATGGTATCCCGGTTATCTCCGTCAAACCCGGTAGAATCGCATAAAGAACTGCCCAGGCCCGAATCGATAAGAGCCTTGCGCAGAGGAGAAGCGGCATTGCCGAGCAGAATCTGTTCCAGCAGGGTAAGGCTCAGCACCCCGAATGTATCCTTGATATCACAGGTAAGCCACGCCAGGCAGACCTGACTTTTTTTAGCAATCGTTTCGGAAGGATCAAGTGGGTAGGAATAATCAACCGTTTGGGGCCGGCGCCAGCGGGGCTGAGACGGTACATCCGTCCCCGGATCAATGGGTGTAAAATGCCTGAGTACCTTGTCTTGAATAAAATCAAGGTGATCGCGAAGCGGCAGATTCCCATAGGTATAAAAAAACGCATTACTGGGGTGATAATGAACCCTGTGGAATTCAAGCAACTGCGCATGGGTCAGTTGCGGTATCACGGCCGGATCACCGCCTGAATTATTGCTGTAGGTGGTTTCCGGATACAGAGCATTTAAAATGGAACGTCCCATTACCTGACTGGGAGAGGACATGGCGCCCTTCATTTCGTTGTACACTACGCCCTTATATACCAAGGGTGCCGAACTTTGTTCGGTGTCCTCACTCTCTTCAAATTCCAGACGGTGACCTTCCTGGCAAAAACTGAGTTCATTCAGCTTGGGGAAAAAAGCGGCATCCAGATAGACATCCATGAGATTATAAAAATCTTTTGGATTCTGGGTGGCAAACGGATACATGGTCCAATCCGAGGCGGTGAAGGCATTCATGAAGGTACTCAGGCTTCGTTTGAGCATGGAAAAAAACGGATCACGGACCGGATATCTCCGGGAACCGCACAAAACCGTATGTTCCAGAATATGGGCTACACCGCTTGAATCCGAAGGAACGGTTTTAAAGGCAACGCTGAAGGTATTTTCCTTATCAGCGGTACTGATATGCACATGCCGGGCTCCGGTCGCCTGATGCTTCAGCTCATAATAAATCGAATCGATCTCCTTAAGGTCTGCCATCCGCCTGATTTGACAGCCGGATATCTCATCGCCTATCTTCAGACCGGGATTGTTTTTATCTGATTTTGTATTCATTTTATCATCCTGTTTTGATTCATGAAAAAGCCTGGCCCCAGGGCCGGCGTTGTGGGGGGACAATACAAAACAGTTGCCCCTGTTTTAAAGTTCATTATAAAAATTTCCATGGCATCAAAACTGACGAATTTGCCTTTTTTTTCGTCACTGGTGACACCTGTTGCACCCATTGCCGGACGTATGATAGTGTAAAAAAATTATGACATCACCCCGAACTCTGCTAAATACTCAAAATCTGAGGGCGAAAAAACATCTGGGACAAAATTTTTTAAGCGACCCGTCCACAGCCCTGATGATTTTGGAACGCACCGGCATCAAGCCCAGCGACATTGTCCTGGAAATCGGCGCCGGCTTAGGTGCCCTGACAATTCCGGCAGCTTATATGGCTCGCAAAATTTACGCCGTTGAAAAGGATCCTGCCGTCCTTGATCTTTTAAAAAAAGAACTTTCAGCCAGGGAACTTGCCAACGTTGACCTGATCAAGGGGGATATCCTGCGAATCGATATCAATGCACTGGCCCGGCAGCACGATGCCCGCCTTCTGGTGATGGGCAACCTGCCGTATAATATCTCTTCCCAGATCATTATCCGGATGATCCGCTCGCGAAACGCAATCTGCCGGGCCGTTATCATGCTGCAAAAAGAACTGGCCCAGCGTCTGACCGCCCGGCCCGGATGCAAAGAGTATGGACGCATCACGGCCATGCTCCAATATTGCGCGGACATCCGCAAAATTGCAGCCGTGCCGGCAAATCTTTTTTTCCCAAAACCCAATGTCGATTCCCAGGTGCTTGAAATCACGTTCAAGCCTGTACCCGATCATCCGGCTGCAGATGAAGATCTTCTATTTGCAGTAATTAAAGCGGCATTTTCCAAGCGCCGCAAAACGCTGAAAAATGCCTTGGCCGGCAGTGAACTGTCCCTTGATGCCAAAACCGCCGGGCAACTGCTGGAAAAGGCCGGTATAGATCCCATACGAAGGGCCGAGACGCTCGAAATCGCTGAATTTGTAGAACTGAGCAAAAAGCTTGGGCCCTAAATCCCTTTTCACATCATATCCGCCACGGCAACGGTCCGGTCCCCCAGTATATTGACATAGCTGCCCATTTCATTGTCGTACCAGCCATAGATGACAGCCTGGGTTATCGGGACATGAATGATTGAGTCTTTCAGGGGGCCGCCTATAATTTTTTCGATTCCCGGAACATTATTCAAATCGACATTCAGCTCGGCTGTCCGGGTATGGGTTTCATACCCTTCGATAATGGCGGCGGCCCTGGGTATCCCGACAATATCCCCGGACACATTCTGCTTTTCCGAAAAATGCAGATAGCCCTTTACATCACCTGCCGCAGCCTGACGATATATGTCGTTGATCAGTTCCCGCCGGATTGACGGGCCGGTCAATTCTTCCTGGAGATTCAATACAAGAATAATAAGTGATCCGCTGGTACTTGGAATCCTCACGGATTCGGCAATAAAACCGATATGTTCCATCTCGGGTATCACCAGCCGCAGTGCCCTGGCGGCCCCGGTGGAAGTCAGGATAATATTATTCATGACACTGCGGTTTTTACGCAGGTCCCCGGCCCCAGCTTTCGGCAGACGATCCAGCACCTGCTGAGAACCGGTCGCCGCATGCACCGTGGCCATGGAGGCCGACAGGACCTTATGGGGTCCCAGCGCGTTCAGCAGCGGCTTCATCATATGGGCCAGGCAGGTGGTGGTACACGAAGCATTGGAAATCAGCGTATGGTGCCGGGGGTCATAATCATCCCCGTTCACCCCCATGACGGTGGTCAGCACATCTTCCGGCATGAGCCGGCCCTGCTCCTTGATCTTGAACGGAGCCGACGCAATAACCTTGTCGGCACCTGCCTCGATATGGCCGCGCAGAGAACCCCCGGGATGATCCGACGGCAGAAGAGGGTCCAGAAACTGACCGGTAGTCTCCACCACCAGCCGGACATCATGGTCGCCCCAGTCCAGTTCGGCGGGGTTTCGGTTTGATCGCAAAAATCTGACCGGCATGCCGTCAATGGTCATGGTGCCGTTTTCTTCATCCAGGTCCTTGATGACCGGAGCTGCATTGCAGCCGTGCAGGTACCCGCACAGCGCACCATAGTTTGAATCCCGTTCCACATAATGGGCGATATCCGCTATGGATTTTCCGGCGGTACGGCCTATATTGACGACCAGTTCACTGAAATACCTGCGGCCCACATGATGCCACACCGTCAGTTTACCGATCCTGCCGAAGCCGTTAACCCCCAGTTTCAATCCTCTTTCAGCCTCCATATCATACCCCTCCTTTATTTCCTCATTCCGCAAACTCGTTTCATCTCTCCCCAATTTCTACTTTCCGATTTCAAGCCATAAACAGTTACTGTTTTTTATAATTAATGCCTGAACGAAAACCCCGAAAATTGTTCTCTCCATCCAGGCCTATAATTGTTAACATATTGAAGTTGTTCATTTCTTTAATTAAAAATTCAACATTCATAATTGGTGTCTGAACGGACTTTTCGTTCAGACACCAATTACGTTTCGCGGACCTTTAAAAATCCCTTGCAGACAGTCCCTTCCAGTCCGTCAATGCTGATAAATTCCCCTGATTTCAGATACACATCATCAAAAGTGCAATATTTTTCTTTTTCATTGCAGATCAGATTGCTGCATCCAACAACGCATGTCTTTCCCAGACGATGGGCCACCACCGCGGCATGAGAAGTCAGCCCGCCACGTGCCGTCAAAAGGCCGTCAGCGGCATTGATTTCACGGATATCATCAGGAACCGTATCACTCCTGAGCAAAATCAGCAAAGTGTCCGGTTCCTGTTTCCGCCATTGATCGATCTCATCAAGATCAAAAATCACCCGACCGCTCATGGCGCCGCCGCTGACGCCGATACCGTGACCGACGATATCTTTATCGCCAAGGTTCTCCAAATCAAAAGTTAAAACTTTTTTACGCTCGCGCATGGCCATATCCCGGGTTTGCAGCAAAAACAGGTTTTCCCTGGAAGGTCCCTCAAAAGTAAATTCCATCTCCTGGGGGCTCCATCCGCGCCGGTTGATCAACTCATGGGCATATTCCTTCAAACCAGCATATATTTCCGGAAAATGACTTTCAAGGGTGGTGTCGGTATCCCGCATCTCAATATCCTGCTGGGCAATCGAAATCGGCAGGGTTCTTACCAGCCCCGAAACAACGTCCTCGCCCTGGTTGCCGATGGTGAAATCACCCCAGAGTCTGAGGCTGTCTCCGGACCAGTGCGGATTATGGGTAAAAATGACACCGCTGCCGGACTGTCGCGACAAGTTCCCGTAAACCATGGCCTGAACCGTAGCTGCCGTACCCCAGTCATCTGATATCCCCATAATTCTGCGATAGGCCACGGCCTTGGAGGATTGCCAGGAATCAAACACCACCTTGATGGTGATCAGAAGCTGCTCTATCGGATCTTCGACGATCTCGATCCCGTAATCTTTAACAAGCCTCTTGTAGGTCAGCGCCACCTTGCGCATCTGCCTGCCGGTGAAATGTCTTTTCAATGGAATGCCGGCCCGGCGTTTCATCTCGCTGATGATAGCATCAAAATCATCTCGATCCGGCCCGAAAGCCATCCCGTAGCACTGCAGAAAACGACGGTAATTGTCCCATGCAAACCATCCGTTCCCGGTCCGGGCCTCAATTCCGGCGGCAATATCTTCGTTCATGCCTACATTGAGCAATGTATCCATCATGCCGGGTTGGGAGATGGAGGACCCGCTGCGAACCGAAAAAAGCAGAGGATTTTTCGGATCCCCAAAAGTTTTACCTGTAATTTTTTCAAGGATGGCGATGTTCTGGATAACCTGTTTTCTGAAATTACGGTTTGCTTCAGGATAACTGTCAAGCATCTCGCTACACCGAAAAACTTCGGTAGTAATAATAAAGCCGGGGGGCACAGGCAGACCTAAATTCTTCATACGCATCATGTTAAGCCCCTTGTTGCCCAGAAATATAATTCCGGTCACCTTATCATTGGGCTTCTCCAGGTTGGTAATCGCCAATTGGGGATCGTAGTTCAACAACAACCGAAGTCTGTCTTCCGGCAGCTTGTGTGACTGGTAAAACAATGTGTTTAAAATGCGAGTCAAAAAAGCATCGAGCTGCTGGAGTCCAAGCGAAAGCGCAATTCGATCCCTAAAAAAAATCTCAGACACCCTGTAATTCATTTTTTCAGAATTATCCAGGTCCTGATCCGAGGTGTATTTTTCCAACAGACGATCCACCGGCAAACCGGACAAAATCCGATCCAGGTTGCCTTCGTGGATATTATTGAAATTGTCGTTGATAATATTTCTCACGGCCTGGACAAACCCTTTAAAAATATCGACATACTGGGTAAATGAAAAGCCGCGCACCTCCAGTGAGTGGGCCAGAAGATCCAGTTGCCGCTCACTCTCCACCGATCGCATACCGTCGATCTTGAGGGCTTTGTCAAATAAGATCAGCAGATCAAAAACCTCGTAAAAGGTTGTCCGCGTGATCAAGCGCAGATCGACTTTATGGATCAATTCTTCAAATAAAACATTTACCAGTGATTCAATCCGAAATGTGAGCCCCAGGGCATCGAACTTTGTCTCATGATAACTGCCGTACATGGAAGGGATATCAATGGTAATATGCCGTTTTTTATAAATATCTGCTTTAATTTCATATATCTGCGAAGACAGTATTAGTTTTTTAAGATTTTCGAGATACTCCAGCAGCATAAACAGTTTTTTCTGTAAATCGGTTTCCTGTAAAGCTTTTCGAAAATCTTTCAAATCGGGGAATCCGGATGCAGCCAACCTTGCCAGGTACCGGTCCATTTCGATAAAATTAAGATTATATTTCTGATGCAGAAGTCTATACACTTCGATGCATAGTTGGATCCGCTCTCGATCTTCAGGGCATACGTCAGGCACCTGGTTAATCAAGAGGCTCAGTTTTGTATCCGGAAGGGTCAGCAGGTCACGCGGCAGAGCAACTTCATGGTTCTCAAGATACTGCAGGATGCGATAAACATCGTCGATGTAAGGTCCCCGGATCTGGATTTGGCTGTATACCTGCGGCGGAACATACGGTTCGAGCCTGCTTTTGTCCCTGGTTTTCCAGAAATCAATGACCGCCTCCATCAGGTCGACGATCCGGTTACTGCTTTCCACATGACTTTGCTTGCGCAAAAAGTGAATCAGAACATCTTTTCGGCGATAAATCTCATCGATCCGGGTAGATATGTCTCTTAAATGCCCTTCGGCTCCGATATCATTGAAGTAAACCGGAAAAATTCGGGCAAGCTGCTTGACCAGGTTATACACCGATCCGACATTGCTGTTCAGCAACCTGGTGATGTCCCGGGGAAACAGGTCCGTATCCCGGATGAATATGCCGCATAAAGCCAGGTGAATGATAAGGCTGGAAAGCAGACGAGTCGACCACTGCGGATGTTGTTCGATCAGTTCGAGGGTCATCCGGATATTCAGGATATGGGCAGTGTTTGCCCTGATCTGCCAGTCATTGTCAATGCCGTTGATCATGGGCGTCTGGAAACCCATATCGATCACATGATCAATAAAAAAATTAACCAGATCGATCTCATCGGTTTTATATACCCCTTTGCCCATATTCAAGACACAGTCCAGGGCCGTCGCTGGAAAATTTATGGCCCGATCTTTTAAAATGGAAAAAGTTTTTTTGATCAACTTGCGAATATTCCAGTGTTTTTCATGTCCGATGAGCCATGTGAGCGTTCGGTTGATATCTCTCAGAGTCTCTTCATGGATCATGGACAGCCCCTTGATGCTCATGATATGAAATAAAAAAATGACTTTCCAGCCATTACCCCATGTTCCGTCCCGGCCGGCATCAAACAGGCGCTGGGGGAGCCTGCGATAAATTTCAATAAACCGGTTATAAGCGGGAAGTTCAAGCATTCGCTCCAGAACATCCATTGAGGGTAGGTTCCCGGACCGGGCGATACGATTCAGCTGTAAATTCCATTTTGCTATCTGCTGGTGCGATATATCATCAAACAGACCTTGCCAGTATTCACGATGCGGGTGTTCTTCCAGTTCAGCAGCAAACCAGGCGCCCGGATCAACTTCCCCAAGCCAGTATTCATAAACGGTATGGTAATACCTTTGCAGCAGCACCTTGACAGGGCCCAGTTCATTGACCTGGTCCTTTGTTTTTTTTATCAGGTGATCGGCCAGCCGGGTGATCTGATAATAGCTCTTTACAAACAGAAAAAAATATTCATCCGGATAATTCCCTATCCTATCGAAGGTATCATTGATAACGGGCAGAAACCGATGGAATTCAGAGGCAGAGTCAGTGATAATTTTTTTTAAAAACAAGAGCAAATTGTCGGCTGCATCGACTCTGACTTCCGGGTCTTTGGTTAATTCAATGGCATCCGACAAAATCCCGATAAAAAGAACGGCCGCGTCAGGTCCCTTCGGATGACTTTTCAGGAGATGAAAATAGTTCAAAGAATAGGCTCTGGCTTCCTTGACGATAAACTGCCAGTTTCTATAGGGGTGGGAAAGCTCCTGCAAAAACGTGTTCACCCCTTCCATAATCCCATAATACTGGGACATGACATCCTGAAGAAGAAAATATTTTTCATTGATGGCAACATCGACATGATAATCGGCGATATTAACTTCCAGGGCCTTTGATTTTATATTCAAATTTTCCTCTCCGTAAATTCTACGGTCAAAGATATAACGGGCCTTGTGCCATGCCTGGTCCGGATAAACCGACGCTGTCGAAAAGGCATACGCCGCAAATACCGGATATAAGTGCCTAACCTGTTAGCGAGTGCCCATCCAAAAACGGTCTTTTCGCCCAAGCTCTGCGTTATGCTCAAAATTTTATCTTCGGAATATCAACTATATGCCTGTGGCAAAATTTTTCGCATCCCTTGATCCTGAACGAAAACCCTCGTTTCTGGATGGATACTATCGAGTTTATCAAAGCTTATTTGCATTTTCAAGGGTATTACGGTAAAAACAATTTTGTGATACGTCGATCCGGACCTGCTTTGGCATCCCCCGGATGGATTTTAACACCAAACGGTAACAACATGAACAATAGCAATTTATCATGATCAAAAAAATCGTTTTTGAAATATTTTTCATCGCTTTTGCTGCTGTCTTGCTGGCTTTCACGGTAAACCTGCTGCGCCCTGACGGCTTGCCGCTGTTTTCCGCAAAAAATACCGACCGTATTCCTGAACAGATTGCCCCCGGAGAAATATCAATTACCAATGCAATCCTACGTTTCCATACGGGCAACGCCCTGTTCGTTGATGCCCGCCCCGCCCCTGATTTCAACGCCGGTCACATTCCTGGAGCAATAAATCTGACAAACGCGGATATGGATGAATGGATAGACGGCTTTCTTTCCGATACCTCTCCAGATACTCTGATCATTGCTTATTGCAACGGCCCGCACTGCTCTCTGGGCCTGGACCTGGCCGAACAATTCCGACTGCTCGGATATGAAGAGGCATATTATCTGAAGAACGGTTGGAGTCAATGGAAAAATAAGGGCATGCCGACCGAATCGATCGATTAGGTTCGAAAACAAACAAATTCCAATATCTAAATCTCGAATAATAGCCAAAGCAAATTATTTGCTCACACATAGCCTGGAGTTGTTTTGCTAGTGACTTTATTATTCAGTTATCGTAGTGGGCTGTGCCCGCCAAACAGGCAAAACACCTTATTCCTTCAGCCCTCAGCCTGAATCAGGGTTGCATCATGATTTTGATACGGCTGTCTTTTTCATGCCAGAGTGTATTCAGCCAGTTGTGATACCGTTCGCGAAATTCCCGATTTTCAAAATAATCCCCCAAGATTTCCCCGGACAGTGGCAGTGACTTTACCCGGACTTTGATATTGCCGACTTTGCCACACAGAAGTGCCCAGAAACTTTTGGGCCCGGCCGGATAGACGATGGTGATATCAAGGATATGGTTCAGGTGCTCGCCCATCGCGGCCAGTACAAAGGCAGTGCCGCCGGCTCTTGGTTTGAGAAGGTGATCGTAGGGGGATTCCTGTTTACGGTGCTTGTCGATTGTAAACCGTGTGCCTTCGACAAAATTCATGATCGATACCGGAACGGATTTAAATTTTTTGCAGGCCCGGCGGGTTATTTCGATATCTTTACCCTTCAGTTCGGGTTTTTTTTGGATGCGTTCGCGCGAGTAGCGCTTCATGAACGGAAAATCCAGCGCCCACCAGGCAAGTCCCAGCATGGGGACCCAGATCAATTCCTTTTTCAGGAAAAATTTCAACATGGGAATTTTTTTATAAAAAATTTTCTGCAGAACCAGAATGTCGACCCATGACTGGTGGTTGGCCAGAAGCAAGTACCACCCATCTTGCTTGAGGGCATCCAGGCCGTTGACATCCCAGTCGATATTATTGGTGATCTTCAGGTTCAGGTTGTTGAAAAAAATCCAGTTGCCGGCGATGCCGTTCAAAACTCTTCCGCAGAATTTACGCCAGCTCCGAACGGGAATGATAAATTTTAAAAAAGCCACCAGGAATAGAGGGGTACACCAGAAAATGGTATTAAAGACATACAGCAACAAAGAAATAACCGCCCGCACCGGACCGGGGAGAAACGCTATCATCGGCTTGGCTCCAGAAGTTTATAAATCCGGTTTCTCGCTGTTTCAAGTAAGTTTTCTTCAGTTGTTATTTGCCACTTAAAAAAACAAGCGCCAGAATTATTAAACAATTATCATAAAAAAAATCGCAATTGGTGTCAATGCAATACAGGGCCTGTGACAAAATTTTGACAAAAAGGGATGATAAATTTCAGCTCGAAGCAATGCGTTATTTCAGACGGGACGCCTACGCAGGGCCTCAGCGTAGCTCCCAAGTGCGGTGAAAAAACCGGCAGCAACCGGTTGTCCGGGTTAAAATGCCGTGTTGCCGGAGTCGACTTCTTTTCCCTGCATTTTTTTGCGGCCGGATTTCTCCAGTGCCAGCAGCCGGTCCAGGTTGCGGGTGAAAACAATGGTGATATGGTATTCGGGCGCGCCGTATCGATCCGTGCCGACAGATACGATCAGGCGGTCCCCGGCTTTTGCCCAGGATAGAAATTCGGTCTCAACCCGGGGCCACTTGATGACGACCGGGGGACCGTATTTTTGATGGAAGGTGTCCAAAAAACCGGTTTCCCCTTTTATCGAAGCAATTCTAAAATAAAGCGGTAGTCCGGATCGGCCGGAGAAGACAAGTTCGATAAAATTAAAAGGCATTCCCCGACGGGCGGCATACCGATACATATACCTTCTGATGTCGTGTTCGATCCGTTCACCCACCGGTGAATTTAATTGCCGGTTGAGTCTATGCAGGGCGCTGAAATAATTTTTCAGTGCACCGGTCGGCTGAATCGAAAAATCGATAATCCCCCGTTCTTCTAAGGAATGGGAGCCTAACCGGTCGTCGAGATTCTGAATAATTTCTTTGGATAAACGAGTGTTGACGCCCAGATCGAAAAAGGTGAAACTTTCGACAGCCTTTTCCGAGCGGGGTGGTTCCGGGGGGGCGGAATCACCGCAGCCGAGTGCCGTCAAAAACGCTGTCATGAGCAAGGCGGCCGCAAGACATTGAAATTTATTTTTTATCGAATGCATCGTTCCCCTTATAAACATTTAAATTAATGTATGCCAATTCTATATAAATTCAAAATATTGATTAAGAAATTTGCTCAAATTCGGAATTAATTACTTTCAACAATTCCCGCCCGATGGCAATCCCCAGATCGATGAAGGCAGGGCCGTACTCTTTTCCGGTCGCCGAGCGGAAGGTGTGTTTGATTGCAACGATACTGTCCATGCCGCGGGGGTAGTGTTGAATAAATTTCTCCAGGGGAGGATCCAGATAACCGACCATGCTCCATACCGTATCTGTAAAGTTATCCGGCCCCCAGCGGAATTTATCGGCATCGTACAGGCAATCGGAAATCATGGCCCCCGCGGAAGAAGCCGCCTTTTCAGTCGACCTGAATGCTTCGTGATTTCGAATCGCCAGGCAGATATCTTCTATTTCGGCAAGGGTAAGGGGGTAGCGCTTTAAAATATTTGCAGCACAGACAGCACCTGCCACTGCATGATTTTTATGTTTGCGTTTTATATCATGAAGCAACCCGGCACAAAGGGCAATAATAACTCTCCGGCGGATATCTTGATCGGGACAATCTAAAAAACGGCTTTCAATCAATACCAGGGCTCCGGCATCCTCGGCAACTTTAATTGAATGCTTCAGGCCGTGACCAAAATCATCTTCGATGTTATCGGCTACCCATTTTTGTATCTCGCCCACAAGCGGCGTTTTTTCCATAATTTCAAGGGACAAACGGACGGCCCAGGAAAAACGCCGATAAAAAACAGGCGCTGGAAGGTGGGCTGCAATCCGGCGTGCATGGGTGCGCAGGCGAACATAAACAGACTGCATGGATAATGCCTTAAATAAAGGCAGGGCCGACTCCCTGTCCGGCGAAAGCGCCCCTGCTTAATGGATACGAATCAATGAAACTGCATCATCTGCTAAATCCGTGAAATCTGAGGGTTGAAAACGGCTCACAGAAAAAAAGACCCTTGCAACCGGCCGATCATGTCCGGCAGGAAATTCAGCCGGCCCGATTGCCTGAAATATCAATGGGTCTGTCGCACACTTTCCATGTGCCATCCTCTTTCACCAGATTTACAGTTTGCTCAAGTTGATAGGTTTTCCCGATTCTGAAAAGCCTGGCGACAATTGTAAAAACAGGATGAATGCACCGCTTCATGCCGGCGCTGACTTTGACCCTGGCGGTTGTATCATCCCGGCTGATCGTGTCGGTCCGGATATTCGTCAACTGCATCCGCATATAGTTCCGGTTGAATCCGAGTTCGGCGGCTTCTTTATCGACACCATTCAGATAATCAGCCAGATGGTCTGCATCATCAGGTCGTTTCGCAGTGCAGAGTTGATTCAGTGCTGATTCGTCCAGCGCATAACAGGCCTTTGTAAATGCCGCCGCCGCCCTGCCGGGTGTATCCTTGCCGTCGACGGCAATAAAAAGCAGTTGTAAAACAACGCCGGTCAATATGACCGCAGCCAGAAGAAGAAGGTCTTTACGCCCCATTAATCATTCCTCCCTGTGAAATTAGAATCATAGTTGAACATATGGGTATGGATTATTCCATCAAAACAAAGCGTTTGATAGCATGGAATCTTTCTGAAAACAAGAATTATCGACAAATCTCAGGATTTCATGATGTGAAAACAAAAGGAAAACGCGTCGGTCACATTACCGGTGTCGGGCGGTGATTTTGAGCAAAAAATAAGGCAACTCCGGCCGGCACCATACGCTGCTTTCCCAAAATACCTTTTACGAGAGCATTAAAGCTGTTGCAGCTTTAATGCCGCCAAACTCTATTCGCGGCTACCGGCGTAACCGATGGCGTTCAGAGCGCTTTCCATTTCATCTAAAATTGACGGGTCATCAATGGTGGCCGGCACCTTGTATTCCTTGTTATCCGCGATTTTCTGAATCGTACCACGCAAAATTTTGCCCGAACGGGTCTTGGGAAGTCGCTGGACCACCGTGGCGATTTTAAAGGCAGCCACCGGACCGATACGATCCCTGACCATCTGCACCACTTCCCTGATGATTTCGCCGTGATCACGGGTTACCCCTGCATTGAGCACGATAAATCCGATGGGCACCTGGCCTTTCAACGTATCTTCCACTCCCAGCACGGCGCATTCGGCCACATCGGGGTGGTCGGCCAGCACTTCCTCCATGGCACCGGTGGAAAGGCGATGCCCGGCCACGTTGATGATATCATCGGTGCGGGTCATGACAAAAACATAACCATCTTCATCAATAAAGCCGGCGTCGGCGGTTTTATAATAGCCGGGAAATTCTTCCAGATAGGATTTAATATAGCCTTCGTCATTGTTCCAGAGAGTAGGCAGGGTTCCCGGAGGCAGGGGCAGTTTGACCACCAGAGCGCCGATTTCACCCGGAGCGACCGCCTTGTTATCCTGATCAACCACCTGGACATTCCAGCCCGGCGCTGCTTTGCTTGGTGATCCCTGCTTCACTTCAAAATGATGCAGGCCAAGACAATTGGCGCAAATCGCCCAACCGGTCTCTGTCTGCCACCAGTGGTCGATTACCGGCACACCGAGATTGAATTCAGCCCAATGCAAAGTATCCGGATCAAGCCGTTCACCGGCCAAAAAAAGAGTTTTAAAATTGGACAGGTCGTACTTTTTCATCAGCTCGGCAGATGGATCCTCCCGTTTGATGGCTCTAAACGCGGTGGGAGCAGTAAAAAGGGCCTTTACCTTATGTTCGGAAATAACGCGCCAGAAAACACCGGCATCCGGTGTGCCCACCGGCTTCCCCTCGAAAAGGATGGTGGTGCACCCTTTCAAAAGCGGGCCGTATACAATATAGGAATGTCCGACAACCCAACCGACATCCGAAGCAGCCCAGTACACATCTCCGGCATCCACATTATAGACGGCTTTCATGGTCCATTTCAGGGCCACCATGTGCCCTCCGTTATCCCGCACAACCCCCTTGGGCACCCCCGTGGTACCAGAGGTATAGAGAATGTAAAGCGGATCGGTGGCGGCAACCGGTACGCAATCATGAGGCACGGCATCCGCCATAACCGCATTCCAGTCAAAATCCCGGCCTTCGATCATAGAAGCGGACTCCTGGGGACGCTGAAGGATGATGCAGTTTTCGGGTTTTGACTTAGCCATTTCAATGGCCCCGTCCAGCAATGGTTTATAGGAAATCACCCGCTGTACTTCAATGCCGCAGGAGGCGGAAACAATAATCCTGGGCTTGGCATCATCAATTCGAGTGGCCAGTTCTTTAGCGGCAAAACCGCCGAACACCACTGAATGAACGGCTCCCAGACGAGCACAGGCGAGCATGGCAATCGTGGCTTCGGGGATCATGGGCATATAGATCAGGACTCGGTCCCCCTTTTTAAGTCCCATCGCTGCCATGGCACCGGCAAAACCGGCAACCTGGTCTCTTAGCTCTTTATAACTATACTTCTTTATCGTGTTGGTGACCGGGCTGTCGTAGATCAAAGCGGTTTGATCCCCCCGACCGTTTTCAATGTGATAATCAAGCGCATTGTAGCAGGTGTTGACCTGCCCCCCGGTAAACCATCGATAAAACGGCTCGTTTGAATCATCGAGGACCGTATCCCATTTTTTATACCAATGACAGTCTTCGGCTGCCGTCGCCCAGAATTTCTCAGGTGTTTTGAGTGAACTTTCAAAAGCGTCATCATAGGGATTGCTCATGCCTCATCCTCCTTGATTAAGTTCAGCGTTTATATAAAAGTACCACCGCACATTTTAGGTAATGGGTTTTAAGTCTTTTTTTGACCGATGGGAGACAGGTATGTTTATAAGAAAATTCCCAAACTAGAATAGTTACTGATTACTATGAAAAAAAAGACCGGTGGTGTCAAGTAAAAAATATGAATTTAATACATAGAATGAATAACTTTCTAAAAATTGACCTGAACTATTGACGCACCTGGATAAAAACAAGTTATGGGTCGAATCCCTATTTTCTGCATACCGTTTCGCGAAATACGAATTCATATCATTACAAATTTTATGTAATTAAAAAAACGCCCCGGTGACAGTTATTCGGTCCAAACATAATTCATATTTTTGTTTCTTATTTTCTTTGCGAGACCATCCTTTTATTAAAAAAATAGCGTAAAAATTTTTAAATCACCCTTGACATGAACGTCGTTATACTTTACTGAGTTATATTTCATTTCGGAAGTTTTTTTAGTTTATAAAAATATTTTAAGACCTTCAGGGCAATTCATATTAACGTCGAATTATTAACCCACCAAGGCCTTTAAAGAAAAAAGGACCGGTTATGGACCATGCTGATACAGCCCACGTAAAGCCCTCTGACGCACTTGCGAAATCACTGTTTGAAACCACCGGTATCAGTGTATTTGACTGCTTTCAGTGCCGCAAATGTACCAATGGCTGCCCGGCTACCTTTGCCATGGATATTTTCCCGGACCAGGTCATCCGTCTGGTGCAGCTCGGCCAGGAGCAGCGCGTCTTGAACTGCTCTACCATCTGGGTCTGTTCCGCCTGTGAAACCTGTACCACCCGATGCCCCAACGGAGTGGATATCGCGGGCGTCATGGATTTTTTGAAAGAACGCGCGGTGGCCGCGGGCATTAAAATTCCCCAAAGCCGGACCTATGCGTTTCACCGTTCATTTTTAAATGACATCCGCCGTCGCGGTCGTATTTTTGAAGGCCGCCTGATGATGGACTATATGATTCGGAGCGGAGAACTGGGCCGCAAACTGCGGCACAATGACATGGGACCGGATATGCGTATGGGGATTAGCATGCTCAAAAAAGGCCGGATGCCGCTCTTGCCAAAAGGAATCAAGGATAAACAGGAAATTAAAAAGATTCTGCCATGAAAATAAGCTACTATCCCGGGTGTTCACTGGAAGGCACCGCAAGCGATTATGAAGCCTCCATACGGTCGGTATGCGCAGCGTTGGATATCGACCTTGTGGAGCTGCCGGACTGGAGTTGCTGCGGTGCCACCGCAGCACACAGTATCAATCGCAAAGCGGCCATAGAACTGGCCGGCAGAAATGTCGCCATCGCCGAAAAGCAGGCGCTGGATATGATGGTTCCCTGCCCGCTGTGCTTCAATCGCCTGAAAACAGCAGAAAAAGTACTCACCGGGCCTACAAAAGACAAGTATCGCTACGTCCTTTCCGGCGACAAAATTAAAATTATAGATATCGTAAATTTTCTATCCCGCGAAAAAATATTGCACCAAATTCACTCAAAGTTAGTCACCCCCCTGGCACCGCTCAAGGCAGTATGTTATTACGGCTGCCAGTCAAGCCGACCACCGGAGATTACCGGGGCAAAGGATTATGAAAACCCCATGGGCATGGACCGTATCTTAAAAACGCTGGGGGCAAGCCCGATTCAGTGGTCCTTTAAAACCGACTGCTGCGGGGCAAGCCACATCCTACCCCGCCAGGACGTGGCATTTACCATGATTGAAAAACTCTATAAAGGTGCGATAGAGGCAAAGGCCGATTGCTTTGTGGTTTCCTGCCAGATGTGCCAACTGAACCTGGATGCGTATCAGGCACGAATAAACAAGGAAATGGGTACCGATTATTATCTGCCGGTGCTGTACATCACCGAACTGATCGGTATGGCGATAGGGCAGGCGGAATATACCAATTGGTTCGGGCGTCATTTTGTCGATCCGAGCCGGATGCTGACGGACTGCGGTCTTGCGTGAGAAAGGTTGTAAAAAGTGGAATCTATGGCGGAAAAGGAAAATTTGAGTCCGGCGAAAAAAGAAATAGTTGGCGCCGTAATGGTGGTAGGCGCCGGAATTTCCGGAATGCAGGCATCTTTGGACATCGCCGATTCCGGCTTCAAAGTCTATCTGATGGAAGAGGATTCAACCATCGGCGGGATCATGGCCCAGTTGGATAAAACCTTTCCCACCAACGACTGTTCCACTTGCATGATATCACCCAAACTCATCGAAGTTGATTCCAACCCGAATATCGAAATCATCACGCGGTCCCGTGTTGAAAGCGTCAGCGGAAAGCCGGGGAACTTCAAAGTCAAAGTCAAAAAACGGGCCCGCTACATTGATCTTGACAAATGTACCGGCTGCGGAGAATGCGCCAAGGTATGCCCCGTGGATGTGCCATCTGATTTTGATGCGGATATGGGATCGCGCAAGGCGATTTATCGCCATTTCCCCCAGGCCATTCCCGCTGAGTTTGCCATCGACAAGGCAGACCGGGCCCCCTGCACCCTGGCCTGCCCGGCCGGCATCAATGTTCAGGGCTATCTGGCCATGATCAAGGTCGGCAAATACAAAGAAGCCGTTGAAATTATTATGCGGGAGATGCCGCTGCCCGGTGTATTGGGGCGTGTCTGCATCCATCCCTGCGAAAAAGTCTGCCGGCGGGCCGAAGTGGATTCGGCGGTGTCCATCCGGGATCTGAAACGGTTTGCCGCCGACCAGGTGGATCTGGCATCTCTCCCGGTGCCCGCTATCGCCTGGAAAGATGAGAAAGTGGCCATTATCGGGTCCGGCCCCTCGGGGCTGGCCGCAGGCTATTTTTTAGGGCTGGCCGGATACCGGTCGACTATTTTCGAAGCCCTGCCGGTTGCCGGCGGGATGCTGGCCGTGGGCATTCCCGAGTACCGGCTGCCGGAAACCGTTTTACAAAAAGAAATTGAAAACATTACCCGTTTCGGCGTTACCATTAAAACCAACGCGCCCATCGGGGCCGACCATACCATTGAAGATCTTTTAAATGACGGCTTTTCGGCCGTCTACATTGCGGTTGGTGCCCAAAAGGGTGTTGATCTCAGAATACCCGGAGAAAAAGCGTTTAAAAATGTGCAGCACGGGGTGCAATGGCTCCGGGATGTCAAACTGAAACAAGCCGGGCGTCTTGACGGAAAAAAAGTGGCGGTAATCGGCGGCGGCAACAGTGCCCTGGACAGTGCCCGCACGGCCATGCGCTTAGGGGCAGGCCAGGTGGATATACTCTATCGTCGTACCCGCGAAGAGATGCCTGCCGATCCTGATGAAATCAAAGATGCCATAGAAGAGGGTATCCATATTCATTTTCTGGTATCCCCCATAGAGATAACGGGTTCAGATAACACCGCCGATGGCGTGATGTGCATCAAAAACAAACTGGGCGCCCCCGATGCATCCGGCAGACGTCGCCCGATTCCAGTGGAAGGATCCGAATTCAAAGTAACGGCGGATCTTATCCTGCCCAACATCGGCCAGCAACTGGACAACAATTTTACCGGCACCAGCCCCATCAATTTCTCACGTCGGGGATTTATTGCAGTCAATGCCAGCACCCTTGAAACCAGCGTTAAAGGCGTTTTTGCCGGTGGCGATGCCGTGGTGGGACCGGCGTCCGTCATTGAAGCCATAGAACAGGGCAAGCGCGCGATCCAATCCATTCTGGCGTATATGGCCCATGTGCCGCTGCCCTCTGAAGACGTGACCGATTTTAAGCCGGACCCGGGTGCCAATTACCGCCCCATTGATCCGGACAAGGCGCACCTGGAAAGAGCACAGGTCCCCATGGCCGATGCCGGACAGCGGGCAACAGATTTCAGGGAGGCCGCATCGGCCTTTTCACCTGAAGCTGCGCAAAAAGAAGCGGCAAGATGTCTTGATTGCGGTATCTGCTGCGAATGCCTCCAATGCGTGGATGCCTGTAAAGCCGACGCCATTTGTCATGACGATGCGGATCGCTGGGAAGAGATCAGCGTCGGATCGATGATTCTTGCACCGGGGGGCAAACCCTTTGATGCCAATCTGAAACCGGAATACGGCCACGGTCGCTATCCCAACGTGCTCACCAGCATCGAGTACGAACGGGTGATTTCGGCAGCCGGCCCTTTTCAGGGCCATATCGCCCGGATATCGGATCAGCGCGAACCGAAAAAAATGGCATGGATTCAATGCGTGGGAAGCCGGGATGCGGCCAGTGGCTGTGATTACTGTTCCTATGTATGCTGCATGTATGCCACCAAACAGGCGATTATATCCAGGGAACACAATCCCAGTATCCGCCCGACGATTTTCTATATTGACATGCGTGCCATGGGCAAGGGATTTGATCGCTATTATGAACGTGCCAAGGATCAGGGCGGTGTGCGCTATGTCCGGTCCATGATCTCCCGGGTGGTTGAAAATCCTCAGACCCACGACCTGACCATCAATTATGTGGATGAGGTCGACCAGATCCAGTCTGAAGAATTTGACATGGTGATATTGAGTGTGGGGCTTCGCCCCCATCCGGAAGCAGGGAAACTGGCGCAAAGACTGGGTATCGACGTGAACCGGTTTGGTTTCTGTCAAACACCGCCTTTAGATACGATTGCCACATCAAGAGAGGGGATATTTGTCAGCGGCGTGTTCCAGAGCCCCAAGGATATTCCCGACACGGTGATTCAATCCAGCGGTGCGGCGGCGGCCGCTACGGGCATCATCTCCGGCGCAAGGGGAACGCTGGAATCCGTCAGCCATTATCCCGTGGAAAAAGATATCATGGGTGAATCACCGCGCATCGGCGTATTTGTCTGTCACTGCGGGATCAATATTGCCGCTGTGGTGGATGTGAAATCCGTCAGTCAATATGCGTCCACACTGCCGGATGTGGTGTATGCCGATGATTTTCTATTTACCTGTTCCACCGACACCCAGACGGAAATCAAGGAAATCATCGGCCGGGAAAATTTAAACCGGGTCGTCATTGCCTCCTGCAGTCCACGCACCCATGAGCCGCTGTTCCAGGATACCATGCAGAAAGCCGGATTGAACAAGTATCTTTTTGAAATGGCCAATATCCGGGACCAGGACTCCTGGGTCCATGCCAGTGACAAGGCCGGCGCCACGGAAAAAGCCAAGGACCTGGTGCGCATGTCAGTGGCCCGATCCCGAGAGCTGCAGCCCCTGTATGAGGTCTCCATGACCATCACTCAAAAGGGGCTTGTCATTGGCGGGGGCCTGGCCGGGCTAACCGCTGCCCTGGCCCTGGCAGAGCAGGGATATACCACCACCCTGGTAGAAAAAAGCGCTGTTTTAGGGGGCAATGCCCTGACATTGTATTATACTGAAGATGGTGCCCACCCGGCCGATTACGTCAAAGACCTGATTCAACGGGTGAAGGCACATCCTTTGACAACGGTGTATACCGAGGCGGAGGTTGTGGATTATGCCGGGGTTGTGGGGAATTTCAACTGCAAAATTCTGACCACAGAATCGAAGATAGAGATTGCCTGCGGGGCTATTATTATCGCCACCGGTGCCCAGGAATACAAGCCTGACGGCTGGCTGTATGGTGAAGATTCCCGTATCCTGACCCAGAAAGAACTGGAGCAAAAACTGTTTGACCGGGATGCCACCGTCAAAAATGCCGGGACCACCGTCATGATTCAATGTGTCGGCTCCAGAGATGAAAAGCGACCCTACTGCAGCAGGGTCTGCTGTACGGCGGCCGTAAAAAACAGCCTCAAAATCAAAGAAAGCAACCCAAACGCCGACGTCTATGTATTGTACCGCGATATTCGGACCTTTTCATTCAAGGAACTGGCCTACAAAGAGGCACGGAAAACCGGTGTTAAATTTATCCGCTTTGACCCGGATAAACCACCGGTGGTGGGCCGGGAAAATGACCGGCTTACAGTGACGGTATTTGACTGCAATCTGCGTATGGATATTACCTTTGATGTGGATCTCGTTGTCCTGAGCGCCGCCATTGTCCCCCATCCGGGTAGCCGTAAAGTGGCCTCTGTTTTCAAGCTTCCCCTGGATCAGGACGGCTTTTTCATGGAGTCCCACCTGAAATTAAAACCCCTGGATTTCAGTGTTGCGGGAATTTTTCTGTGCGGTCTGGCCCATGGGCCCAAATTTGCCGACGAAGCCATTGCCCAGGCCAAAGGCGCAGTTTCAAGGGCCTGCACCGTGCTTTCCAAGGCCGAGCGGGATGTGGGCGGCGCCGTGGCTGTCATTAATAATCAGCAATGCGTTTTCTGTCTGACCTGTGTTCGGACCTGTCCCTTTGGCGTGCCCAAACCCGATGATACACAAGGGGTTATTTTTATCGATCCGGCCGCCTGTCAGGGATGCGGCAACTGTGCATCAGCCTGCCCGCGCAGTGCCATTACCGTGGGTCATCATACAAACGATCAGTACCTTGCCAAAATCGAGGCCCTGTATTAGGCTTTTATATTTTATTGCAAAACAAATCCCATGGAGGCTTGAATGGAAAATTTTCAACCGAAAATTGTGGCACTGCTGTGCACCTACTGCACCTACACCGCTGCAGATATGGCCGGTTCCCAGCGTCTGCAGTACCCGGGGTCTGTCCGGATTGTCAAGTATCTTTGCACCGGCAAAGTCGAAATAATTCATATGTTAAAAGCGTTTGAGTCCGGAGCGGATGCCGTTTTTCTGGGCGGGTGAGAGATCGGAGATTGTCATTTCCTGGAAGGAAATCTCAGAGCGTGGGAAAGAGTGCAGTACACAAAAACACTGCTGGATGAAATCGGCATCGGGGGGGACCGGCTGGATATGTTTCATATTGGTGCCTCCGATGCCAAATTATTCGCCGATACCGTGGAAGAAATGCACCAGCGGGTCCTTAAGCTTGGGCCCAATCCGCTAAAGCTTGTAAAAACTACTTAAAAAGCACCGAAATACACATTAAATACACCCTGCGGCACGATGTGAAATTATTTTATGATAAAACGGGGACCAAAAAGGAACCGGTATTGAGTTAAACCCAATGGACATTGTTTATTTGCGTGTACGGGCACGTGTATGGCAAAGCCGTTCAATTCTACCCCTGCCCAAAGGACAGGAATTTCTCCACACAATAAAAAACACATATGAAATTTCGACCCTGCATCGATCTTCATCAGGGCGTTGTCAAACAGATTGTGGGCTTAACACTTTCGGATGAGGATGAAAAATCGATAAAAACCAACTTTACGGCTGAAAAACCGGCCCAATGGTTCGCACAACTGTATTGCCGGGACTCACTGACCGGCGGGCATGTTATCATGCTGGGGCCGGGAAATGCAAAGGCGGCCCGGGACGCCTTGAATGCATGGCCCGGCGGCATGCAGATCGGCGGTGGCATAACCATTGATAATGCCGAAGACTGGCTGGACCAGGGCGCCGCAGCCGTTATTGTCACATCATGGGTGTTCCATGACGGGACTGTGGATGAAAAGCGGTTGCAACGGCTTGTCGAGCGCATCGGGGAAAAACATCTGGTGCTGGATTTGAGCTGCCGTCGACAGGATGACTGTTACCGGATCGTAACAAACCGCTGGCAAACCTTCACCGATGAAATTATAACACCGGACCTGCTGGAACATCTGGCCAGTTTCTGCAATGAATTCCTGATTCATGCCGTGGATATGGAGGGCAAATGTCAGGGCATTGAAAAGCCCCTTGTAAAACTGCTCGGGGAGTGGGCTCAAATTCCCGTCACCTATGCCGGTGGAATCC
>Ga0207996_1000197_pt1 | contig 55939 bp, 44 predicted proteins | sample AntAceMetag02UKG_FD_184773 | JGI IMG/M metagenome (GOLD analysis project Ga0207996, IMG submission 184773) | Saline lake microbial communities from Ace Lake, Antarctica - Antarctic Ace Lake Metagenome 02UKG (SPAdes) (version 2) | ecosystem: Environmental > Aquatic > Non-marine Saline and...
AAAACATGATGTCGATGGTCATGGCGATGCGGTAGGTGGTGTAGCTCGTCATCCGCTCAAAAATCCGTCGGGCCGACTCCACCGCTTCGATGATCACCGAAAGCCCCGGCGCCGTCAGGATGAGGGCCGCAGCCGCCCTGGCCGCATCGGTTGCGCCCGAGACCGCAATCCCCACGTCCGCCTGCTTCAGGGCCGGCGCATCGTTGACGCCGTCGCCGGTCATGGCAACGATATGGTCCCGGTCCTGCAATGCTTTGACGATGGCGTATTTATGTTCAGGGAAGACTTCCGCAAAACCGTCCGTCTTTCCGATCCGGTCAGCCTGGGCCGGTGTTAGACGACTGGGATCGTCGTCTTTTCCCACCAGCTCCCGAGCCGGTCGGATATTACGGCCCATGCCCAGTTGCCCGGAGATTTCCCGGGCGATGGCCACGTTGTCCCCGGTTACCATCTTGACCTCCAACCCGTGTTCATAGGCCTGCCCGATGGTAACCCTTGAGTCGTCCCGCGGTGGGTCGTAAAGGGGCAGGATGCCCAGGAACCGCCAGGTTTTCCCTTTCCTTGAATCGGCCACCCCCAGGGTGCGGAACCCCCGTTCGGCCAGTGCGTTCACTTCTTCCGTTGCGCGTTTTTCATCCTCTTCGGCGAGGCCGCAGAGGGCCTGGATGATTTGGGGCGCCCCTTTGGTGTAATACCGCGTCGCGCCATCGGGACCCACGGCGGTTCCCTGGGTGCGCTTCCCGATGGGATCAAAGGGGACAAAAGCCGTCTGTTGATACTGATCGAATAATTTTCGGTCCTCAATCCCTTTGATCACCGCCAGGTCCATGGCGTCCCGGTTCTCCTCCTTTGAGGCGAGGCTTCCAGCCAGGATGAGTGATGCGTTGTCGGGGGCCTCAAACAGTACCGGATCGCCTAGTGTCAGTTCGTTCTTGGTGAGGGTTCCGGTTTTGTCCGTGCAGAGGATATCCACGCCTGCCATCTCTTCGATGGACTCCAGTTTGCTGACGATGGCTTTCTTTTTGGAAAGGGCCAGGGCGCCCAGGGCCATGGTGATGGAGAGCACCGCGGGCATCGCCACCGGGATGGATGCGATCACCAGGATAAGCACGAAGCGGAGCACTTCGAGGAAGGGCTGATGCTGGTAGAGCTCCACGACAACCAGGTAGATGGCCAGGGCCAGGGCGGTGACGATGAGCAGGTTCCCGATGCGCAGAACCGCCTGTTGGAAGTGGCTTCTGGCCCCGGCTTCCGCCACCAGTTTGGCGGTGCGGCCGAAAAAGGTATGGGCGCCCGTTGCGGTCGCTACGGCCACCATCTCTCCCTGTTTGGCCACGGAGCCCGAATAGGCCGTGTCGCCGGGCTTTTTGTTCACGGGCAGGGACTCTCCGGTGAGGGCCGCCTGATCGATGCTGATATAATCGCCGTCCATGAGTTTGCAGTCGGCGGGAATAATGTCACCCAGGCGCAGCCGTATCACATCGCCCGGAACCAGATCCGCGGCGTCGACCTCCTGCCATTTTTCGTTTCGAAGGACCCTCGCCTTGAGGGCCAGCTGTCCTTTCAGGGCCGTCAGGGCATTGGCGGCCTTGTTTTCCTGCCAGAAACCGATGAGACCGTTAAAAATGAGCATGGCCGCGATGATGAAGAAATCCTTTTGATCACCGGTCACCAGAGAGAGGATCGCTGCGATTTCGATCATCCAGGGAATGGGGCCCCAGTAATAGCCCAGGAATTTCAACAGGGGGTTGGCTTTTTCTTCTTCCAGGGCGTTGGGCCCGGTCTCGGCGAGACGGCGCGCCGCCTCATTTGAAGAAAGTCCCTCGGCGGTTGTTTCCAGCGCTTCAAGGACTTGATCGGTGGAGAGTTGCTTTGATTCGTCATCGGATAGAAAAGATTTTGAATTCATCGGGTTTCCCATCGTAAGGGTTAAGAAATGAGCCCTGCGCAGCAATGCACCTTTTATGCTATTCTATATATCTACCGATTCCTTTGAAAAACGCAAGTTTGAAGTGAAATAAGACAAGAATAGGGTATTAAAAGCCGCAAATGTGTTAGCGTCACAAAACCCTTGCAATTTTAAGGCGATCTGTTATCAATGGTTTCTAGCTATCTCGCCGTTTTCATGCGGCGGGGTCTTGCCTTTTTTTGGAAGTTCACTTTCAACCGATCAGCACAGGAGGGAGAAACATTTCCGGCCGTGCGAAAAAATCACCCAATAGCGTTGTCTGCAAACATAGACCTGAGAGGCCTGATAATTATGCCGGCATGCCTACAGCAGATCATCCAAAGGACTTGCAACGCCCTCGCCGGCTTGCTGCAACACGTGGGTATAGATAAAATAAACGTGGTCTGTCCCCAATTACACGTGCAGAGGATATCCACGCCTGCCACTCGATGTGTAAAAAGGTAAAATGGGGTCACACCTATTTTATTTGGCACCCAATATATGCCATCACGCTATACAGCAAGGAAGATAAATAGGTGTGACCCCATTTTACATGACCCCATTTTACACGGGGTACACGGGGTGACCGGTTCCCGGTCACCCCGGACGTTCGCCAACAAAAAATAGTAAACCAACATAAAGAGGGAAATTATGAATAACATTGAACCATTATATATTACACGAATTACAGTTCGAAAACTTTTTGGCCTCTATGACTACATACTTGAGGAGACAGCATCCGGCGACCAACCTGGCCGAGTAGCTATTCTATATGGTGATAATGGCTCTGGAAAGACGACTATTCTTCGTTCAATTTTTCATATCCTTGCGCCAGATGGCAGGTCAGGTCACAAAACGGAGATAGCCAAAACGCCATTTTCCTTTTTTGAAATAACGTTAAGTAACAAAACGATAATCCAAGTTAAACGGGAAGAGAACGAATTAACCGGCTCCTTTATACTCACAATCAAGAAATATCGGAAGAAAGCTGAATCTTTCCCTTTTACTGTTAACGAAGAAATGGTTATTAGTGCAGGATCTCAATCTAAGGAGGAAAGAGAAGAAATCGCATTATGCCATTCAAGACTTGGAGATTTGAACTTAGGGCTTTATTATCTTGCTGATGACCGGACAATAGAGCTTGCAGGTCAGGCTTCAGTGTTAAGTTCAAGCACTGAATTAGATTTTAATGAAGATCTCGAACGAGAATTCATTATATCCCGTAGACACATGACTGCCAGGGCATTAAGACGACCTCCTTTAAGACCTGGAGGAATTGCTTCAAATCTTTTAGACCAATCAATGGAAAGATTCACCTTATGGATAAAAAATTTGGCATTGCAAGCTTCAACCGCAGGTGATTCAAGTGTCAACACATTATATAATGAAATTTTAGCCCGTGTGGCCCGTGTTTCTCCCAAAACTTTAAAAAAACCCTTAAATAAGGCCCAGCTACAATCTCGTATCCAATCTGTTGAAAATAGTTCAAAAGCTCTCGCAAAATATGGTTTCGTGCCAAAATTCCAAGGTAGTGAAATTTTAGGACAACTTGATGTCGCTACAGCGCCAGAAACTGTATCATTGATGGCTCATGTGTTAACTCCATACCTTGACAGCCTTGAAAAACGCGTTGAAACTCTCGACAATGTTTACGAAATTGTGGACAATTTAGTGCAGATTATTAATGGATTTCTTTCGCATAAACAAATTCATTTTGATATCCATAAGGGTCTTAGCATTGTTACGTCAGACGGAAAAAATCTTAGGCCTTTCATGCTTTCTTCCGGAGAAAGGCACCTATTGCTTATATTTTGTAATACTGCCGTTTCTTTAGAGCATCCAAGTATTTTTATCGTTGACGAGCCAGAAATTTCTTTGAATATCAAATGGCAACGTTCTTTGATTGATTCTTTAGGTAAATGTATAGGGAATAATCCAGTTCAATATATTTTTGCTACTCATAGCCTTGAAATAATATCTCAGTATCGCGATCGTGTTTTCAAGTTAATTAACGCTGCAGATCATGAAACTGATTGAGGTGAAAGAATGTGCGTTGAACAAAAGAAAATTGATGAGATTTTAACTCTTTATGAACTTGAAAGCGTAAAAGATATTTATGTTGAGGGAAATTTAGATAAAGATGTATTTGAATGGTTTCTTCGTAGCAATGGCCGTAACGATATTTCAGTATATTCTATTGATTCCGTAGAAATTCCTGTCGAAAAATTAGAACAATATAACTTGCCAATCCCCTCTAACAGATCAAAAGTCATTGCTTTGAGCTGTGAATTGGCCAAAGCTAAGAACTTAGAGTCTACTATTCTTTGCATTGCAGATAGAGATTTTGAAGATTTTTTACCAATCTCACCGACAAATCTTTTTCTTGCCTTTACAGATTTCAACTCCTTGGAAAGCTATGCTTTTGATTTTGAGATAATAAATACATTTATTTCTATTGGATTGGGAAGACTACCTGCTGATTCAAATATCCTTATTTCCCAATTATTTTCCGTTTTGAAATCACTTTTCTTTATTCGATTAGCGAACGAAAAATTATCTTGGGGAATGAAGTGGATTAAAATGAATAAATATATGATTGTCTTTAGAGATTCTATCATTTTCGAAGAGACAAAATTTATTAATGCCTTACTTCAAAAAAATGGACGTGCTGCCAATCATGATGAATTTGAAAATGAAATTGATGAACTTATTTTAAAAGCACCCAAAGAAGATAAGCTTTTAATAAGAGGACACGACTTGATGGAAGTCTTTCATATTATCGCAAAAAAGCTGCGAAAAGGAAGAAATTATGGAGATGTACAGTTTTTTAGCGGAGCTTTAACTTCTAGTTTAAATGTTGGATCTCTGAGCAATTATTCACTCTTTAAAACCCTTCTTGAGTTATGAATGGCGAACCAGGCGCTTAACCTGACCGCGAGAACGGGTCTTTACCCTAGAATGGGGTGGGCGCGAGTCGGGGGACAAGGGGACGCCCTTAACTTATTAACTTTCTGATTTGGATTTCAAGCAATATCTTATGACCCAACAAAAACATGCTGCGGGCAAGCCGCAGATGTTTACGTTAGCTGATTTTCAATCATTGATCACGAGAAAAGAGTATAACAATGAAACCACTCACCATGCTGAATTCATTCGGCTGGGCACTTGTCGCAATGGCTATTTTCGCCGGCCCGCCGGCGATGGCGAAAGAGAAGAAGCAGAAGAAGCCCAACGTGGTATTCATCCTCGCCGATAACGTGGGCTACGGCGATATGGGTCCGTACGGTGGTGGAGAGCTTCGTGGAGCGCCGACGCCGAACATTGATCGACTCGCCAGCGAGGGTCTACGCTTTACACAGTTTCTGGTCGAGCCCGCCTGCACACCGTCGAGGGCGGCGCTGATGACCGGGCAATACTCCATCCGCAACGGCCTGTCGCTGGTCATCCTGCCCGGTACCACGAACACGCTCCCGGGCAAGGCGTTCACGATGGGGCAGTTGTTCAAGGACGCCGGCTATGCGACGGCCGTCTATGGCAAATGGCACTTGGGCATCGCTCCGGAGAGCTTGCCGACGGCCCACGGATTCGACGAGTTCTACGGCCTTCCGCCCAACCTCACGTGGGACTGTGCGGCTTTCGCCAGCACGACAGCGCTCACGCACTCGTCCAACAAGTCGCTCAGCGAGCTTCGTAAAGAGGGGCCGCATCTCTACGAGGCCGTTAGAAATGGTCCGTTGCGCAAGCTCAAACCGTACACGATGGAAGTTCGGCGCCAGATCGATTTTGAACTCACGAGGAAGTCCATCGACTTTATGAAGCGACAAACCCAGGCGGGCAAGCCGTTCTTCCTCTACCTGCCATTCTCCATGGGACATTTTCCGAACCTCGCATCGAAGCAGTTCGCGGGGAAGTCGCGGATTGGCCAGTATGGTGACAGGATGATGGAAGGCGACTACCACGTCGGCCGGATCCTCCAAGCGCTGAAAGACCTCGAGATCGACAACAACACGCTTCTCGTCTTCGCCTCGGACAACGGGCCGGAAGGTGAGGTCATCCGGGATTTGGGAAATCAGGGGACGCCGGACATGGGCAATTCGGGTCCATTTCGTGGCGAGCTGGGCGAAGCAACCGAAGGCGCGATCCGAACATGTTGTTTCATCCGCTGGCCGGGCAAGGTCAAGGCGGATACAACCTCGTATGCCATGTTCTCGATCATGGATTTCCTCCCGACCTTCGCCAATATCATTGGCGCCAAGATTCCGGGCGACAGACCCATTGACGGCGTCGACCAGACCGACGTGCTGTTTGGCGAGAGCCGGGAGGGCGCGCGTGAGAGCCTGCTGACCTTCATCGGCGCGGACCTGGTGGCGGTGCGGTGGAAGCAATGGCGCATGTATATGGCCGACGTCCATCCGACCGGCATCGGATCCCAGCGCTTGCCCGGCATCTTCTCTGCCTTCGCATCGTTGTCCTATCCGACGCTCTACAACATCGAAATGGATCCCCACGAGGATATTCAGGTCTGCGGCCAATTCGCCTGGGTCCTTACGCCCGCGTTCAAGGAGATTGACAAATACAAGATGACCCTGAAGAAGTATCCGAACCCACCGCCGCCCAACCTCACGAAGATCCCGGCGCCCGAACTCAAGAAGTTTTGAGGGCGTGGACTTCACCGACCGGCGCCGAGGCCCGACAATGGGGGGATGTAAGGCCGGGAATCGCGGTGCTGACTACGTCAAGTACCGCGATTAGCTGTTTTTGATTATCGCTGAAAAGAAAGGACTAGGAGAATGAAACCACGCTTCATGCTGAATTCATTCGGCCGTGCACTTATGGTGATTGCTATTGTCGGCGGCTTGCCGGCGCCGGCGAGCCCGGTCCACGCCGACGCGTCGGACAAGGGAAGGCGCAACGTCCTCTTCATCACCTGCGATCAGCGGATGTTCCAGCCGGTCCGGGCGAAGGGGTTCCGCCAGCCGGCTCTCGACCGGCTTGCGGCCCGTGGAGTCACCTTCACGAACCACTACATTTCGTCGGCGGTCTGCACGCCGTCGCGCGGCGTTATCTACAGCGGCCGCGCCCCGCAGGTGACGGGGATCCAGGAGGAGATGATGTTCGGCTGGACGCCGAGCCTCCCCACGAACGCCGTCTCCATCGGGACCGCGATGAAGCGGCTCGGCTACGCGACGGCGTACTTCGGCAAGTTCGAACTGGGCAGGGACATCGTGTTCCCGAAACCAGGGGTGAACTACGCCGACGCGCTCAAGAAGTACGGGTTCGACGTCTGGCAGTCCTACGGCGAGGTGACTGGGGAGCAGAACCAGGGATACGAGGTGGACGGCGTCATCGGCGCGGAGGGGATCCGTTGGCTGCGCACGAACGCCGAGCGCCTGCGTAAGGCGGGTGAGCCGTGGTTTCTCGTCCTCTCCTTCATCAACCCGCACGACATCTTCTTCGCCGACGTGAACCCTCCCGGCGGGTCCGTGCAGAAGGGCTTGAAGCCGGGGCTGGTCGCGGCGATCCCCGCTGACGCCCAGTACCGCAAGCAGTGGGACTTCCCGATGTGGAGCACGCTTGAAGAGCCGCTCCGGGCGCCCGGCCGCCCGGGCGCTCACTGGGAGTTCTACCGGGGGACCGCCAACGTCATGGGGAAGATCCCGACCGAGCGGCGGGACATGTGGTGCGCCTACGACAATTTCTACCTGAACATCCTCCGCGAGAACGACCGGTACATCGGACAGGTGCTGGACGCGCTCGACGACCTCGACCTGTGGAAGGACACCGTGGTGGTCTTCACCTCCGACCATGGGGAGCTCGGCGGCGCGCACGGCGGGCTCCGGAACAAGGGGCCGGTCTCCTACGAGCAGAACGTCCACGTGCCGATGATCGTGGTCCACCCGGACGTGAAGGGGGGGCAAACCACCCGGGCGCTGACGAGCCACATCGACCTGCTGCCCACGCTTGTGGGACTGACCGGTGCCCCGCGGGAGGCCGCGACCGACATCACGAAGGGGCTCCCGGGTCGGGACTTCTCCACCGTCCTGGCAGGCCCGTCGAGCGCCCGGCCCGACGCGGTGCGCCCCGGCATCCTCTTCAACTACGTGGGGCTCTCCACCGTGGATGCGCGCTTCTTCACGAGCATCTTCGAGGCAGGGTTCGGGAAGGAGGGGGCCTTCGCGATGACGCCCGCGGACCTCGCCGGGAACCACCCAGACCTCGCCAAGCGGGGCTTCGTCGCCATGACCTTCGATGGAAGGTACAAGTTCGCGCGTTACTACGCGCCGAGTCAGTTCAACACGCCGCGGACCCTGGAGGAGATCCTGACCTGGAACGACCTGGAGCTCTTCGACCTGCAGGGCGATCCCGAGGAGCGGAACAACCTGGCACTGGACCCGAGGCGGAACGAGGCGCTCATCCTGCGGATGAACGCCCTGCTCAACGAACTCATGGCCCGCGAGGTTGGGGTGAACGACGGCCGGTTCCTCCCGCCGGCGGTGCGCCCCAAGGGTAACACGGTCGAGATCCTGCCGGGCATCAAGAAGTAATTTCTTGGAGGAAGATGAGATGATTGCAAACAAAAGGACATTAATACGGACGTGGACCTGTCTCGCGGCAGCAATTATCCTGTTGTTCGCGGTATCTTACGGCGCGGCCTCGGATGATGATTCTGCAATTTACGTGGGTGGCGGCACGCTTTGTGTTGACACACCACGATTTGCCTTGTGCACCAGCGCCCCTTGCCAAATCGAAACATCGGATCAGAACTACGCGATCTGCGACTGCGTCGTCGAGTCAGGGGCGAACTGGGGCCGGAAGACGACCTGTGAAGAGAGAATGCCTCAGGGCACTGAACTCCGCTCGAATTTTTCACCGATCCAGGCTGGACCGCCTCTGCATCTCAAAGCATTGGTCTGCCGCAACAAAAGGTGGGCATCCTGCCTTGATGCCCCTTGTACCATTGACCCGAGCGACCCGACGAAGGCAAAGTGCAAATGCTTCGTTGCAACCACCAGACCGTGGCAGACACTTGGTGGCGAGTGCGATCCGGCTGCATGTGATCAGCTATGGTCCGCTGGGGTCATCGTGGACAAACAGTTTCAAGAGGTCCTTGACGCCTTTGGCCGCCTTGGGGTGTCGGGGGCAGACTATCCGATGTGCAGTGGTGAGTAGCCCGGCGCGATGAAAGATTTCGAGAAAAAGCGAAAAACGGGGTCAGCCCGTTGACATGAGACATTTTCGCCTAAGGAAGGCTAATTCAACCGAGCGAAAAGCCGCGCGGCTGATTAGCGGCGTTATGCTTAAATAGACTAAAGTATGAAATATGAAGTTTTAAGACTTAGTCAAATTTCTGTTTGTTATTCCCAAACAGAATTGACAAGCTCACATAGCCAAAATTTCTTGATTATTAGACGGCATTGGATGAAGTTTAATAATCTATTAAGAATTAACAAAGTAAAGCTTGGATTTAACTGGGAAAAATACGCTATTACCAAAAAGTATAATGATCAATACTATTATCAATGCGCATTTCCCTCAACAACTCACTTAAGACAATTTGAATTCACGATAATACCGGCGGGAAATTATATGAAATTCAATCATAAAGGATCAATGAGTACAATCAGGAAAACCATTAATGAAATTTACAGTAGTGCAATTCCAAAATCACACTTTGAAATAAACAGAAATAGGTCAATGATCCATTTTGAACGTTACGATTCGAAATTCAACTGGAATAGACAGGATTCAGTTGTTGAACTGTATGTACCAATAACGAATTAGAATGACTCGCATAACAGATTTCTACACCGGAACTTCACCGCGCGCCTTCGGTACATGGCTACGGCCGGTGAGAATGGTGTTCCGGGTTGTTCGGGATCTTGATGATGGATTCGCAGCATTTTCTCTTTGCCCGAACGGGTATGCGCAAAAATAGAAATGGGAATGCCGGTAAAAAATACGTTGATAGGGGTGATCCTGCCGACAAACGATTTGGTCCCGGGTCGGACCAGCCCAACTGTTTGTTGATACAAATAGGCCGAATCATCCCCAATGGCCACATAATCCGGGGCCACAATTTTTGCGAACCACCACTTATCTGGAGGAATGATCATGAGCGAAGATGTGTATGTAAGACTGAGGGAGTTTTTGGACGCCATGCCCGGAGGTTTCCCAGCGACGAACACCGGAATTGAAATCAAAATTTTGAAGAAGCTCTTTTCCCCGGGTGAAGCCGAACTGACGATGAAATTGAAGGAAGATCCTGAACAGGTATCTGAAATCGCGAATCGTATCGGGATGGAAGAAGGGGAACTGGCGGAAAAACTTGAAGACATGGCTCAAAAGGGATTGATTTTCAGGGTCCGGGAGGACGGCAAACCGCTTTACCAGGCGTTTCAATTCCTGATCGGCATTTATGAATTCCAGCTCAAAAACCTTGACGCCGAATTCAGTCAACTCTTCGAAGCGTATTTGCCCTATTACGGAATGGCCATGGCGGGCCTCAAGACCGGGCAACTGCGTAGAATTCCTCTGGGATCTGTTGTGAAAGTCACAAGAGGGGTGGCCCCCTACAACAACGTCCGCGAATTGATCAAGGACAAGGATTTCATATCCGTGCAGCAATGCATCTGCCGCAAGGAACAGGGACTCTTGGGAAACGAATGCAGCTATCCCCAAGAAGTGTGCATCGGTTTTGGGGATTTTGCCCGATTCTACGTGGATAACGGTATGGGCAGGCGGATCGATTTGGAGGAAACATTCAAGATACTCGATCTGGCTGAAGAGAAGGGACTTGTGCTCAGCCCCAATAACGCGCAGGACATCGACGCCCTTTGCTGCTGCTGTTCGTGCTGCTGCCCGGGCCTCAGATTTGCGAAGATGCTCGACAGACCGGTGGATATGGTCCAGACCTATTACGTATCGAAAATTGATCCGGAACTCTGTACGGCGTGTGAAGTGTGCATGGAAAGGTGTCCGATGGACGCCATCAAGCTGAACGGGGATGTCGCCGAAATCATTGACGGCAGATGTATCGGTTGCGGCGTCTGTATTCCCACCTGCCCTGGAGAAGCCATCTCATTGGTTGCAAAACCGGGGCTGGAAGCGCCGCCTGTCGATTTTGAAGAGACGTTCCGGAGAATGAAGGCCGAGCGGGGGCTATGATCACCGACCCGGTCAAGGGACAAAGCGGAGGGGGTTGGGCCACGGAAACCACCATATATGTAAAGTATAATCTTCAATTTGGCCCTCCAAAACGGGCCTATATTGATTTTTTCGAGGCCAAAAGAATCGATTTTCTTTGAGATTATGGCGAGAGCAACGCGACATTTTATTCCGAGAACCACAGGGAGTGGGGGACGTCCACCACTCCCCAAATGAAAATCCGCTTGACATATTACGCGCAACATAATACTTTTTTCGCATGATCAAATCATTTGCCTGCCGAGACACTGAGAAACTTTTTGACGACAGACGAGTTCTACGTTTTCAATCATTCGAGCGGCAGGCGCGAAAGCGATTAATGGTTCTGAATGCCGCTCCAAGTTTGAACGCTTTGATGCTGAATCCAGGAAATTCATTTCACGCTCTCGGTGGTAAAAGGAAGGAACAATATTCAATCAGGATCAACAAACAGTGGCGCATCTGTTTTGAATGGCATGACGGGAACGCTTTCAATGTCGAAATCGTCGATTATCATTGAGGTATCAAAATGAGCAACAGCGATCTTCTTGATCCCATTACGCCGGGTGAAATCCTGCGCGAGGATTTTATGGGTCCGATGAATATCAGCATAAACAAGCTTTCGCGGGATCTCGTGGTGCCACCCAATAGAATAAGTGCGATCGTAAATGGCAAACGAAGCATAACCGCCGACACAGCGCTCAGGCTTGAGCGTTATTTTGGTATTGAAGCCCAGTTCTGGTTGAATTTGCAATCTGAATACGATCTTCGCATGATGAAACGCAAGATTGGAAACGACATTGAACAGCGAATCATTCCAGCCAAAAGGCTGGAATCTCAAATTGTACTAGGTATTGGAGCATAACATCGGGCTGGACAAAAATGTGTGAGAGGGCACATGCGCACTTGTCAGCCTAAAATGGGGGCAAACCTGCTCTTGACCCACACTTGTCAAAACCGGTGGAAAGCCTGATTTGAAACAGCATGGTAATTTATGGACAATCTTCCCTGCCCGAATTGAACGGATGTCCATGGGTCACAGACTGACGGGAGACAGGCTTTTAAAGCGGAAAGAGCTGTTCAATCCGCTGGGCCAGCATGATGTCGCCGGTGGCTTTGAGGTCCCCGGACATAAATGCCTGCATGCCGTTGGTCTCTTTGTTGACGATTCCGAGCCATGTGTCCCCTGACATGGTCAAGGTTACGGAGGGTGACGCATGAACCCCCTCGCTGACCTGACAAGTACCGTCTTTGACCACCACATTCCAGTTCCCGCTGTTATTGCCGGTGATCTCATACTGAAAAACTGCATCCAGCCCCTGCGCCGCATCGGCATCAAACACCTGGGGCATTTTGCCGAAAATTTCTTTCACTTCCGTAAACGCCATTTTTTTATCCTTTTTTTTAGTGGTAAATGCTACCCGTTACATCCGCCGTTCCCGGCTGCGGGCATCAGACGCCCAAAAAAACTATTTTCCGGTAAACCTGGGCGCCCTCTTCTCCATAAACGCCGTCATACCCTCCACCGCGTCCTGAGTGGAGATGACCTTGATCAGGGCATCGCAGAGATAGTCCACAGCCGCTTCAAAGGACATGTCGCTCATGACGCTGAAAGCCTGCTTGCCGAGCCGTGTGCCCATGGGGCTCTTGGAGGTCAGGACCTTCAGCGTATCCGCAACCTCATTGTTCAGCCGGTCCGGCGCCACGGCGCGGCTGATCATTCCCAACCGTTCCGCCTCCACAACCGGTATTTTTCGGCCGGTCAGGACCAGATCCATGGTTTTTTTCCTGGGCAAATTCCGATAGAGAAGTGCCCCCACCATCATGGGAAAGATGCCCACGTTGACTTCAGGCAGGCGAAAGTAGGTGTCGTCGCTGGCGATCACGATATCGCAGGCGAGCATGAGACCCATTCCACCTGCAATGCACGGGCCGTTGACGCGGGCAAGCAGCGGTTTAGGGAATTTCGCCATTTCCTTAAGAAGCGCAGCATAAGTCCTGGGGCCCGACAATGGGTCCTCCCCCTGTCCGGCCAGGGTGACCCCCAGATCCGCCCCGGCGCAGAAGGCCTTATCCCCTTTTCCCGTGAGGCAGACCGCCCCTACCGACTCGTCCCTATCCGCCTCCCTCAGGCGGTCCCGAAAAGACCGGATCATTTCCAGGTTGATGGCGTTTCTCCGGTCCTCCCGGTTGATGGTCAAAAGGGCGACCCGGTCTTTCACGTCATACAGCAAATCATCACTCATGGGGTCAACTTCCTCCAATCAGACATTACTCTCCCAGCAACCCTTCAGTAGCCCAGGATCCGGTCCCCGATCTTCATGCGGGATATTTCCGTGGACGTCCCGGCGATCTGAAGGTATTTGGCGTCGCGGTATCCGGCCTCCACCGGGTTTCCGCGAACATACCCCTTTCCGCCCAGGATCTGCATTGCGTCGCTGGCCACCTTCTCGGCGGACTCTGCGCAAAAGACCTTGGCCGAATGGGCCAGAACGTCCGCCTCCCGGTCTTCCGATTCGGACATCCAGGCGGCACGATAGGCCAGAAGCTGTGCCGTCTGAAACAGGGTCAGCATCTCGGCCAGTTTGAAACCGACCTCCTGATAGGCAATAATCGGTTTCCCCCCGCTTCGATGGGTCTTGGCGTATTGCAGCGCAATATCAAATGATCGTTTCATCAGCCCCAGGCTTGCGGATGTGAGAACCTGGTCTTCCCACATGCGGACCCTCTGAAGCGCCGCACTGTCCATGTGAATCACATGTGTCGTGGGAACGGGGCAGTTATCGAGTTCTATGGGCGATATAGGTACCCCCTCATATCCGAGGGTGGCAAGTCTTTCGCCCATATAAAGACCTTTGCTCTCTTTTTCCATGAGGAAGAAGGCGGATCCCTCCCGGCCGTCGATCTTTCCGGCCACGGCGATCCAGTCCGCAATGACTGCGTTGACCACATGACCCTTAGACCCGGTCACATGGAAACCGTCCGTGGAGGAGACGCCCGTTGTATTGAGTGCGTCGTTTTCAATGTTCATACTGTTTTCGGAGAGAGCCACGGCGCCGATACTCTTTCCGCTTATGAGATCGGGTAGAACGGCATTTTTTTGATCCTCGGAGCCGAAACGGGCAACGAGACGCCCGAAAATGCGAACGCTCACCTCCACTGAAAGAAACAGCGCAGGGGCCAATGCCGCCAACTGCTCCTGGTTGACCACCAGGGAAACGCTGTTGCGACCGTCTTCCACCGAAGACGTCAGGTATCCGGCTTCCCCCAGCAACGTGAACCAGCGGCGGGTTGCGCTCCAGACATCCTCCACCGGCAGGGTTTCCATCCGCATCAGTTCGGCTGCGGCATCCCCGGTGAACAGTTCCCTGATTCTGCCACAAACCCGGCTTTCTTCTTCGCCCATGTCAAAATTCATAAGACGATGTCCTTTTTCACTTCATTTAAATAAGCTTTGAGATAATCTTTTTCTGAATATCCGAGGTCCCGCCACCGATGGGGGCGAGCCGGCTGTCCCTGAAATACCGTTCCACCTCATATTCTTGGCAGTATCCATACCCCCCGAACAGGACCATGGCGTCATTGGCCGGCCCCAGAGACCAGTCTCCCACAAAGAGTTTAGCGACGGCCGCCTCCAGATGATTGAGGGGTCTCCCCTGATCCTTGCACCAGGCGATTCGATAACACAAGGTCCTGGCGGCTTCGATGAAAATTTTGATATCGGCCAGCTTATGTTTGATGGCCTGAAACCGGCCAATGGGTCGGCCGAATTGGTATCGTTCCCTTGCATAGCGCGCGCATTTATCCAAAACATATTTCATGCCGCCCACAAAGGGTGCCAGAAGCGCGCTTCTATCCCATTCCACGGTTTGCATGGCCATGAGGAATCCGCCTCCCTCCCGACCGATCAGATTCGTCTCGGGGATTTCACAATCTTCCAGGATCAGCTCCGAGGTATGGGAGGTACGAACCCCCATTTTGATCAGATTGTTTCCGGCGGAAAAACCCTGGGTCTTTTTTTCCACAATGAAAGCGGAAATACCCGCATGCTTGAGATCTTTTCCGGTCTTGGCGTACACCACCGCCACGTCGGCCACCGGCCCGTTGGTGATGAACATCTTGTTGCCGTTCAAGACATATCGATCCCCTTTTTTTTCGGCCCGGGTGGTCATGGACGCCACATCCGATCCGGCGTTCGGTTCGGTCAATCCCATGCAGCCGATCCACTCTCCCGAGGCCAGCTTGGGAATGTACAACTCCCGCTGCCGATCGGTCCCGTGGGCATAAATGGTATCGGCACAAAGGAAGGTATGGGCGCCGTAAGCAAGCGTCAACCCCCCATCCACCCCGGCCTCCCCCAAGGCTTCCCCGGCCAGGACCGTGGTCACCACATCCGCATCACTCCCGCCTAAAGGTTCCGGGAAGTGGAGGCCCAGGATTCCGAATTCTCCCAGCCTTTTAAAGGACTGCCGGTCAAATTCCCCTTTGAGATCGTGTTCCTGAACCCTGGGAACGATTTCCTTTTTGGCAAACCGGATGACCTGGTCCTTGAACATGAGCTGTTCGTCGGTAAATTGAAAGTCCATCGTCTCTTTTAAAGTCCCATAAATTTAGCGGCAATCCCCTTCATGATCTCGCTGGTCCCAGCGAAGATGGACAGGACCCGGGCGTCTCTCCAGGCCCGGGCGATGGGGTATTCTTCGCAATACCCGTACCCCCCGTGGAGCTGGACACACTGGTCGGCCACGCGCATGGCCATTTCCGAAGTCCAGTACTTGCCCATGGAGACGTTTACGACCACATTGGCCCCTTCCATGTGATCCACAACGAGCTTGTCCACGAAGGTACGGCCCAACCGGATCTCGGTGGCCATCTCAACAATCTTGAATTGCGTATTCTGGAATTTGGTAAGGGGACGACCGAAGGCGGTCCGATCCCGGCAGTACCGGATGGTCATCTCCAGCATCCGCTCGGCAGCGGCCACCGCGATGATGCAGCACATGAGCCGCTCCTGCTGCAATTTTTCCATGAGCATCATGAACCCGCCGCCCTTCTGTCCCAGGCGGTTACCTTTGGGGATTCGGCAATCGCTGAAGAAAAGTTCGGCCGTATCCTGACTGTGCCACCCCACCTTTTTGATCTTTTTCCCCCTTTCGAATCCCGGTGTGCCGTCCTCCACCAGATACAGATCCATGGCCTGATAGGGGTCTTCGGTGGAAGGATCTTTTGTGGCCACCACGACCAGTCCGCAATTGAGACCATTGCTGATAAAGGTTTTCTGGCCGCTGATCACCACATCATCCCCATCTTCAACAGCCGTGGTCCGGATGGCGGCCAGATCGCTCCCGGCATTGGGTTCGGTCATGGCCACAGCCGTGATCAGTTCTCCCGAGATGCACCCGGGAAGATATTTTTTCTTCAGTTCTTCGGAACCAAACGATGAGATATAGGGAACGACAATGTCACTGTGCAGGGGCGTAGCCAATCCGGTATTGCCGGTTCTTCCCAACTCCTCGGTCAGGATCACCGAATAGAGAAAATCCGCTCCGAGCCCGCCATATTCCTCGGGCACATCCATGCAGAGAAATCCCTGCCCTCCCATCTTCCGCCAGACGCTCTTGGGCACCCTGCCCGCCTCTTCCCATGCGTCGGCGTGTGGAATGACCTCTTTTGCGAAAAATTTCCTTACCGCTTCCCTGAAAATCCGGTGTTCTTCCGTATATTGAATGATTTCCATCAGATCGTATGCCTCCCATTGGGTGTGGCGGGTCTCAAGCCGAGGATCTCACGGGCTTCCGCCGGAGATGCCGGTTCCCGGCCCGCCTCCCTGACCCTATTGACCAGGGCATCCACCAGAACCCCGTTGTTCCCGGCCTTTTCACCCCCCGGCAGGTAGAAGGTGTCCTCGAGGCCCGTCCTCACATTCCCGCCCATCTCCGCGCATTTGCGGTGGAGATCCCAGATCTCATCCCGACCCACCGCGATGACCTGGTAATGGGTTCCCTCAGCCATCTCATCCACAAGAATGGGGAGCAAATCGGGCCGCGCGGGCATGCCGCTGGCGACCCCCATAACGCAGGAAATATGGGCCGCCTCCTGGAACATCCCGTTTTTTCGGTACAGGCCCACACTCCTGACAATGCCGGTATCAAAACACTCGAATTCAGGCACGATATGGTTGGCGATCATCACATCCAGAAATCCCTGGATTTTTTCCACCCGGTTGTCGAAGAGGGCCGGGGGCCAGGCCCATAAGCCGTTGGCGCGAAGTTTCAGATAATTCAAGGAGCCGGCATTGCAGGCGGCCATTTCCGGTTGAAACTTTTCGAGGCACGCCACAGGACCCGAAATATCGGGCCCCACCACCCCCGTGCTCATGCAGATGATGATCTCCGGGATGCGGTCCTTGATGGCCGCTAATATGTTCCCCACCGTATCCGGCTCCCATGTGGGAAGATGGCCCATCCCTTCTGTCTGGTTCCTGAAATGACAGTGGAGGATGGACGCCCCCGCATTATATGCCTGCACCGCGTGGTCCGCCATCTCCTCCGGGGTGACGGGGACATGGTGAACCGCCGGATCCGTCAGGACCCCGGTGAGGGCACAGGTCACCACTGTCTTTTTCTGATTCATGTTGACCTCCTTTTATGCCCCTTTGAAGTTGCCCTTTCGTTTCTGCATTTTGGCGCTTATGGCCTCAAACATATCTTCCGAAGGCAAAATCATGGATGATCTAGCCGCATTGTAGTGAAGCGACCGCTTTAAACCGACCTCATCATCGAACAAAAAGACATCTTTTGCCCCCTGTACGGCCAATGGGGGGTTGGATGCAATCTCTTCGGCCATTTCCATGGCCTTTGCTTCCAGTTCATCTTTATCCGTATAGACGTCATTGACCAGCTGGATCACCTTTGCCCGGTCCGCATCAAACCGATGAGCCCGGAAGGCGATCTCCCGGGCATGCCCCCTCCCCACCACCTTTGGAAGACGCTGCAGTCCGCCCACATCGGTAATAAAGGCCAGAGAAGCTTCGGGCAGGCCGAAGATCGCGTCCACCGTACATATGCGAATATCACAGCAGAGAACCAGCTCCAGGCCAGCCCCGAAACAATGGCTGTGAATGGCCGCAATGCTTGGTTTGGAGAATCTTTCCAAGCGATTGTGGATATCCTGGACCGCTTTGATTTTTTGAAAGAAATTCAGTTTCTGCGTTGCACCCGGCTTATCTCCGATGGCCGATACCAGTTCGTTTTCAGGGCCGAGATCGATTCCCGCACAAAAGGACTTGCCTTCTCCCTTGAGGATCACCACCCTCACTTCCGGATCCTCGGCCGCAGCTGCTATGGCCCGGTCAAGGGCCTCCCAAACAGCGAGATTCATGGCATTGCGTTTCTCCGGCCGGTTCAAGATAATCCGGCCCACGTGTCCCTTTTTCTCAAATCTCACCAGCTCTTTTTTCACCGGCCCAGTTTTTATTTGATGGGCATCGCTCATGGACAATATCTCCTCTCTTTGCTCTCTAAACCTCGATCTCCAAGTCCTCAAGGGGATAAGAGACGCAGGAATGCACATACCCGAATTGCGTATCCGACCTCCTGACCGGCACCCCCTTTGGCTGGAATACCCGTCCCGACACCACCCGCACCCGACACATACTGCATTCCCCCGATCGGCAAAGGGCCTTGAGGGTAAGCCCCGCTTTCTCCAGTGATTTGAGCAGAGGCTCACCGGCCCGGGCTGAAATGGTCTCCCTGCCCTTTACCTGGATTTTAAACACCTGGTCCGTACCAATCTCCTGGGGCCAGCCCGGACAGGCGGAGACCTTTGCCGGTGCACCGTAGACTTCCCTGCGTATTTTTCTTTCCGGAATATTCAACCTCTTAAGCTCTGGGATGCAATAATCGTAAAGCCCCTGTGGGCCGCAGAGATAAAAGGTTTTGTCCGCAACATCACCCAGTTTCTCTTTGATCAGTTTTCCGGTAATCAGCCCCACTGTCCCTGGGTAGTCCGGCAGCGGATCTTCAATGACCGGGATGTATTGAATGTTTTTAAATCGAGCCGAAAGAGATGTAAGTTCATCGTGGAACGGGGCCTCTAGAAGAGTCCTGTTTCCGAAAAAGAGGTAAACATACCGGTCCAGCCCGCATTGGGTGATCTCTCGTATCATGCTCATAAAGGGCGTCACGCCGGCGCCGCCGGCAATCAAGACCATTTTTTTGTCATGGAAGAGGGGGTTATGATAGAAGTTACCGCAGGGCCCCGAACTTTGGAAAATTTTCCCCTTCTTCACATGATCCAGGAGATAATTGGACACCAGCCCCGATTCAACCCTCCGAACGGTAATATCCCAGAACCCCGCCTGGTTCGGTGGTGATGATATGCTGTAGGGGCGGCTGGTGAGGATGCCGCCGGCCTCCACCGAAAGCGAAATGTACTGCCCGGCCAGAAAAGGCGGGAGATCATTCTCCTCGGGAACCAGCCTGAATGTCTTGGCCGAAGCGGTTTCTTCTATAATATCGCCCAGGCGGAGGCTCAGTCGAGGCGGATGAAGCCGGTTGATGAACCGCTCCGGCATACTCTGCTCTTTGGTATAATCCACGCCGAACTTCCGGCTGTATTCAATCTCTTGAATGATATCGTCATATCCGTCAAAGTCTTCAAACACGGCTTTTTTCATTTTTTTTCCTTCTCAAATTTACGCACGATGGATTTGGCCGCTCTGAGGCCGGCCTGAAGGGTGGGGTGAAACCCGCAATCTCCCACCCAGCCGCTTGCAAAATACAGCCCCTCGATAGGAGAATACCGACCCGGCTGGAAGAACATGGAATCCTTGATATACTGCTCGTATCCGTAGATGGCCCCCTCCGGATGGCCCAGATACCGCATGTGCGTCAGCGGGGTGGCGACCTCCAGTTCCTCAATGTGTCCCCTGACATGAGGATAGATCTCCTCCACCCTTCGGAGCATCTCCTCCGCACACTGGAATTTCACCCTGTGATACTCCTGCGGGGGAACCCGCAGCCAGGGTTTCCCGTATTTGAGGGTGACGATATTGGCCTGGCAGGTCTCCGGGGGGGAAAACTCCGGGTCCGCCACGTCATAGCAGCTCAGAACCATGGGCTGATTCCCGATGGGCAATTCCTGCATTTTACTGAGGGTCCGGTCCGACACATCCAGATCGTTTAAGAGGAAGGTTGTCGGTTCCGTAAACCCGATGGTATCCGGTTCACAATCAAAACCGGCGAACAGGGTGAACGCCGACGGGCTGAGGCTTCTCCCTCTCATCTCTCTGTGCACCTGATCCGGAACATGCTCCGGCTCCATGAGGCCCACGTAGGTGGATATCTGCGATGCGTTTGAGACCACAAATCGGCTCTCGATCCGGTCCCCGTCCTCGGTCACGACACCCTTGATCGCCCCGTCTTCAACGATGATCTTTGAAACCCCGCAGTTGTAGCGTACCGTCCCCCCGTGAGTAAGGAATGTATTGGCAATGACATTACTGAGGGCCTGGGAACCGCCTTTGATGTGAAAGGGTTTAAATTCGATGTAGGTGAAGAAGATCATGGCAAGATAGGGAAAAGCCAGCCGGTCGGGAGGGAGGCCGATATATCCCCAGTAAACGGATATGACGGCTTTTAAGAGCGGATCCTTAAAGAGTTCGTTCAGGACGTCGGCCGCCGTTTTGAAGGCATAGGCGTACATGTCCGGATATTTTTCGCGAGAGGGCGCGGGGTCCTTGAAAAAAAAGGTGGCCAGCATCTGGTTGGCGTACGCATAGACCAGATTGAAAAATGTGTCGATATTCTTGCCCTCATGGGGGAATCGTGCTTTTAATTCCCCTATGACCTGCTCTTTGTCGGGTTTAAATCCGATCCTAAAGCCGTCCGGCATGACCACACTGTATAGATCCGGCATCTCCACCAGCTCCAGCTGATCTAAAACCCCTAAGCTTCCCAGCATCATGCGCAAAGGCCCCGGTTTCGTGGGGGTCCCCATGCCGCTCAGTTGGTGGAGGGCCACTTCAAATTCGAAACGGCCCCGGCAGAAACTGGTGGCGCACCCGCCCGGAATATTGTGCCGCTCCAAAAGCAACACCCGCAGCCCTTTTTTAGCCAGCCCCGCCGATGCCGTGAGTCCGCCGTTCCCCGCACCGATGACGATCGCATCATAGCCATCCATAGAAAATCCTCCGTTTACCCGCCGGTCGTCCCTTCGTCGGGCACGTTTTTCTCCATCTCCATTTCTTTGAGCTTCCGCCTCAACACCTTTCCAATGGCGCTTTTGGGGAGTTCATCCATGAATTCCACCTGCCTGGGGACCTTGTAGGAAGCGAGCTTCTCCTTGCACCAGGCTCTTATCTCATCCTGGGTGATGGTCTCACCCGTTTCCGGGACAACAAAGGACTTCACGGTCTCCCCCCGGTAGGTATCCGGAACACCGATGGTACAGGCCTCCCTTATTTTGGGGTGCTCAAAGAGAACCTCGTCAATATCCCTGGGATAGATGTTGTATCCCCCTGCGATGATCAAATCTTTTTTCCTGTCCACAATGAAGAGATATCCGTCATCATCCATATATCCGATATCTCCGGTATAGAGCCATCCATCCCGTATGGTCTCAGCCGTCTCTTCCGGCTGTTTGTAGTATCCGCTGGTCACCTGCGGGCCCTTCAGGAGAATTTCTCCCGACTCCCCAAGGGGCATATCCTTTGTCCCCGTATCCACATCCACAATCCGGCAGTCCGTATCGGGAACAGGGACCCCGACGCTTCCGGGCTTGCTTATTCCTCCCCTGGGATTGGCATGGGAAAGTGTGGATGTCTCGGTCAGGCCGTAGCATTCCACAATGTCCGCACCCACCTCCGCTTTCCACTCTCTGATGGTCTCAAGGGCAAGGGGAGCCGCTCCCGATACGCATCCCTTGACGGAAGAGAAATCCGTCTTCCGGAAATCCGGATGCGCCAAAACCCCCACAAAAATCGTGGGGACGCAGGGAAACCAGTTGGGCTTGTATTTCCGGGTCATTTCAAGTACCGCACCCGCATCGGGCCTGGGGATGAGGATGTAGGTGAGCCCCCGGTATATGGCCGTATTCATGCCGGTGGTGAAACCGGCCGTATGAAATACCGGAAAGGTCCCCAGCATACTGTCTTTCCCATCTTCCGCGTCCGGAAGCCAGGCTTTCAACTGTTGAACGCAGATGCTGCAATTGGCATGGGTCAGCACCACCCCTTTGGAAAGGCCTGTGGTGCCGCCGGTATAAAGGAGCGCCGCAAGATCCTCAAACTGGACCTCCGTCTTGGGCGGGTCGGGTGGATACCGCTTGATCAGGTCCATGAATTCCAGGACCCCGTCGGCTGGGTCGTGTTTACGGTGCATCTTCTTTTTAACAAATGGAAAGAGCTGTTTTTTGGGGAAAGGGAGATAATCGCGGATGTGGCAGGAAATGATGGTCTCAATCCCCGTCTTCTCCTTCAGGTTGAGGAATCTGGGGACGAGAAGATCCATGATGATGGCCATCTTTGATTCCGAATCATTGAACTGGTGTTCCAGTTCGCTTTCCGTGTAAAGCGGGTTGTTCATGACCACCGCAGCCCCCAGCTTGAACACGGCATAGGCGGCGATAATCACCTGGGGCATGTTCGGGAGTACAATGGCCACCTTGTCTCCCTTCCGTACGCCCAATTCCGCCAGTGCACCGGAAAACCGGTTGACCAACTCATTGAGCCGCCGGTAGGTGATGGTTTTCCCCATCATCACCAGGGCGATGGTTTCCGGATACTTAAGGGCGGTCCGTTCAAGGGCCTGGGGCAGGGTTATGGTTTCATAGTCAATGGTGGACGGGACATCTTTTGCGTAGGCCTTATGCCAGAATCTGTCTTCCATAGTGCTTCCTCCTTACGGTTTACCGGGAGATGCACTCGTCTCCCGGTGGTCAGGGGGTCCAAGAAAGCCCATATATTAAGAGCTCCTGTTTTGAGGAGCATTTTAAGAAGCACTGGCGCTACTATGAATAGCGCAATCCGGCCTTCCTCCCCGAAGGCCTTGGGTCATTTGAAACGGCACGGGTTCCGAGGGTCATGAGGAGGGTTTATTCATCCCGCGCATCAGTTCCCGCATGATGATCAGCCGCTGGATCTGATTGGTTCCGGCCCCGAACTCGATACCCTTCACATCCCTGTACATCCTCTCAATGGGAAACTCCCGGATAAACCCATAGCCGCCGAACACCTGGACCGCATTGCCCACGGCCCGCACCCCCGCCTCGGCGCAAAAGAGCTTTGCATACGACGCATCGAGCCTGACCCGCTTGCCTGAAGCGGCATTGGATGCGGCCCAGTAAGCCAGCACCCGGCCGGCCTGAATATCGGTTGCCATATCCGCCAGGATCTGCTGCATCATCTGGAAAGAGATGATGGGCGCGCCGAACTGACGCCGCTCGGCCGCATACTTGAATGCCAGGTCAAAAGCGCCCTGGGCCACACCGATGGGGGCAATGGACCAGAGTATCCGCTCCCGGTCGAGCCCGCTCATAAGGACGTTCAATCCCCGGTTTTCTCCCCCCAGCAGGTTCTCGGCCGGCACCTCACAGTTCTCAAATATCAACTCTCCCGTCGGAGACCCCCGGACACCCATCTTTTTAAGGGTCTTACCCGTGGAAAATCCGGGCGCGTCCTTTTCCACAATGAAGGCGGATATCCCCTTGGGACCGGCTTCGGGATCGGTCTTTGCGTAGACCACCATGACATCCGCCAGGGGACCGTTGGTGATGAACATCTTGGTGCCGGTTAAAAGATACTTGTCTCCCTTTTTGACCGCTCGGGTTCGAAGGGAAAGGGCATCGGAGCCGGCCTCGGGTTCGGTGATGGCAAGGGCGCCGATCTTCTCCCCCTCGATCAGCGGGGGCAGGTATTTCTTTCGCTGTGCGTCATTGCCGTTTCTGTAAATATTCTCCGCACACAAGATGGCGTGTGCCCCATAGGTGTTCCCGGTGGAGACGCACCCGCGCATCAACTCCTCCATCACCAGGACACATGAAAAGAACCCCGCATCACTCCCGCCGTATGCCTCGGGGATGGATATGCCGAAAAGGCCCATGTCGGCCATGGCCCTGAAATTCTCTTCCGGAAATCTTTCCTGATCGTCGATCTCGGGGGCCAGTGGAATGACCTCCCGGTCGACGAATTTGGCCACGGTATCTTTCAGCATCCGCTCTTCTTCGGTCAATTCAAAATCCATTTAACAGTCTCCCGATTTTCTAGTCCTCATCCGCCTTTTCCTGAACAAAACGGTTGATAAACCCGGTATCAAAATCCCCTTTAAGAAACGCCGGATCATCCATTACCCGCAGATAAAGGGGGATGGTGGTCTTTATGGGTTCAATTTGAAACTCCAGAAGGGCCCGCTTCATGACCCGGACGGCACCCAACCGGGTCAGGTCGTAGGACACCAGCTTGGCTACCAGGGAGTCATAGAAAATGGGAAGCACATACCCCTGGTAAAGGTGGGTATCGAGCCTGACCCCGAACCCACCGGGCGGCCGATAATGCGTAATGGTCCCGGGACAGGGCGCAAACCCCCGGTCCGGGTCTTCCGCATTAATCCGGCACTCCATGGCCCATCCCCTGAGGGATAGGTCATCAAAAGAATATCCCAAGGCCTCTCCGGCGGCGAGCCTGATCTGTTCCTTGACCAGGTCGATCCCCGTGGTCAATTCGGTCACCGGATGTTCCACCTGTATGCGTGCGTTGATCTCCATGAAATAGAAGGCACCATTTTTGTCCACCAGGAACTCCACCGTCCCCGCATTCACATAATCGGCCGCCTTCAGGACGGCCATGGCCGCATCCCCCATCTCCCGGCGAAGGGCCTTTGTAACAAAGGGAGACGGGGATTCTTCAATCAATTTCTGGAAGCGCCGCTGTATGGTACACTCCCGCTCCCCCAGGTGGGTGACATGGCCCTGCGCGTCGCAGAGCACCTGGAACTCAATGTGGCGGGGTTCGGAAATCAACTTTTCGATGTACAGGGTGGCATCCCCGAAGGCAGCACCGGCCTCCATTTTGGCGATGGGGAATTCGTCCACCAACGTTTCTTCATCTTCGCAGATCCGGATCCCCCGGCCCCCGCCTCCGCCGGCCGACTTGATCATCACCGGATATCCCATCTCCCGGGAAACGGCCATGGCCTCTTGGACTGTGGCGACGTGTCCCCGGCTGCTGGGGATCACCGGAACCCCGGCGGATACGGCAGTCTTTTGGGCGGCGAGCTTATCCCCGGCCAGCCTGAGATTGGTCGCCGTGGGACCGATAAACGTGAGCCCCTCGGCCTCGCACAGGGCGGCGAAATCCGCGCGTTCCGCCAGATATCCGTAGCCCGGGTGGATGGCGTCCGCCCCTGTTTCTTTTGCGGCGGCCAGGATGTTTTCCATATTCAAATAGCTCTTGGCACTCATTGCCGGACCGATGCATACCCGTTCGTCGGCCAGGGAGAGGTGAAGCGAATCTTCATCCGCCTCCGAGTACACCGCTACCGTATTGATCCCCATCTCCCGGCAGGATCGGATAATCCTGTGGGCGATCTCACCCCGGTTGGCGATAAGGATTTTGGAAAACCTTGGGGTATGAGAGCTTAAGATTTTGGACGGCATGGCATCATGCCTTCTCAATGACGAACATGAGGTCATCGTCTTTCAAGGGAAGTTCATTTTCCGCTGCGATCTCAACAATCTTCCCCGCAACGGGCGCCTTGACACTCTGGAAAACCTTCATGGTCTCAAGCAACGCCAGGACCTGTTTCTTTTTCACCACATCTCCCACTTCCACGTAGATCTCCTCATCCGGCCCGGGCCTCCGGTAGAACACCCCTGACATGGGTGCCCGAACCTCCACTCGCTTTTTCGAGTCACTCATTGCGATACTCCTTTCACCCCGTTTTCTGATTTATGTCTTCTCCGTCAAGAGGGCCCCGTTATGTGGGTCCTGTTCCGTGCAGCTTGGCCCTGGGGGGCATTGTCACTTTTTTATTCCGTGTAAGTTCAAGGGCCTCGATAATCCGTCTTCGGGTGTCTTTCGGATGAATGATCTCATCGACCACCTGAGCGGTCCAGCTTCCGGCCGCCTCAAAGACATCCACGGCTTCCCTGGCCCTGTTCAGGTACCCCGGATAGGCGTCATCTTCCATGGGGCATGAAAAATCTTCCCGGTAATCCATGGTCGATGCCTCCACACTGAACCTTGCGGTGGGCCAGGCATAGATGATATCAACGCCCATATCCTTGACGCACCCCAATATCATGCCCCCCGCATCCGCATGGGCCTGACGCAACACCACTGAGATCTTGGGGATGGTAGCCGTGGCGTAAAGATCCAGTATCTTTCCGAAATGCCGGATCAACCCGATCGCCTCCTGGGATTCCCCCGGCACCGAGGGCGGCGTGTCCACCAGGGTCACCAGCGGAATGGAATACGCATCCAGCACCTGTAGAAAGCGGTAGTATTTGTCGCAGGCGTTTATTTCAATGACGCTGCCGGGGGTTTTGGGATTGCAAGCCACGAGCCCCACGGCTTCGCCGCCAAAATGACAGAAGCAGGTAATCATCTGCCCGGCGTATTCGTCCTTGATTTCGTAATACTCCCCGTCATCCACCAGGCATTTTATCACTTGGTGCATATCGTATGGGGTGTCATGGTCATCGGGGACCATGCGGGATAATTCTCCCACCTCCCGGTGTGGGCTGTCCGGGGTCTCCCTGAGCGGGGGCCTCTCTTTCCAATTGGACGGGAGGTATCCCATCAATGCCCTGGTCTTTAAAATAGTCTCCTCATCGTTTTCGCCCACCACGTCGCAGGTGCCGCTGTAGATCATGTGATAATCGGCACCCCCCACATCATCGCCGATCTTCTCGGAGGTGGCCGCCCGGGTCATGCGGGGACCGCCGAGCCACAAGTGCGCCGACCCCCTGCTCATGAGCAGAAAATCGCACAGGGTGGGACAATAGGCCTGGCCCGCTATGCAGGGACCCAAAAGCACATTGATCTGGGGGATCATCCCGGAAAATCTGGACTCCAGGGCAAACCACCAGTCGATGCCGGCCATGGGCACATCCCGGTAACCGAGTCGTCCGCCCGAGGAGTCCAGGAGCCATATCATGGGGATCCCCCAGGCTGCCGCCATCTCCATCATTTTGACGAACTTAAGACCGTGCTGAGTGCCGATGGAACCGCCAAGGACCGTAAAATCGCTGGCATAGACCACCACTTTTCGGCCCTCGATCCGCCCGGTACCCACAACCGCCCCGTCGCACGGAGCATCAAATTCTCTTCCGTCTATTCTTTTCCCGGTGGTATTCACACTCGATCCCAGTTCGGAGAAGGAGCCCTCGTCCAGAAGACAGGCGATCCGTTCCCGGGCCGTCATCTTGCCCCGGTCATGCTGCCGTTTCACATGCGCAGATCCTCCTCCGGACCGGTTTTTGTCATGGATCTCGGCAAGCCGCTTAATGGCCTTATCCATTCTTTCACCCATTGGGACCCTCCTTACCGATCAAGCGGGTTTTATGGAACGTTTTTTCTCCGGCAGGACTTCATGCTTGTTCCGGACCGCTTCCAAGGTCTTGATAATCCTGGGCCGGGTGTCTCTGGGATCGATCACTTCATGGGCCGTATAATAGGAAGTCCATACCTTGGCAAGATTCATCACCGAAAACTGCTCCTTCAGAATGCCGAGGAACCGATTGAACACCTTATCATAATTCCCCTGTTCTTTGGCTTTGGCCAGCTCCTTGTGGAAGATGGCATGAACCACGGTCTCGGGCCCCGTGGGCGCAAATTCGGCCGTGGGCCATGCGTAGACAACGTCCGGGAACATTTTGGAGCACCCCAGAACAATGTTGGCCCCGCCGTAAGACCGTCTCAACACCATGGTAATTTTTGGGCAGGTCAAATGGGCATAGGAGTGGAGGAGCTTTGCGCCATGCCGGATGACGCCCATGCGCTCCCATCGGTCGCCCGGCGGGAAGGCCGTGGTGTCCACCAGGGTCACCAGGGGGATATTGAAGGCATCCAAAAACCGCATAAACCGGTCATATTTGTCCGATGCATCCGGTTCCATAATGCCGCTCAATTCATCCGGGTTGTTGGCCACAAGACCTGCCACATGGCCGCCGAACCGGCAAAACCCGATCACCAGGTGGGATGCGTAATCTTCTTTCAGTTCAAAAAACGTCCCATGATCCACGATCAATTCAATAATTTCGTGGATATCATAGGTAAATTTGGGATTGTCGGGCATTACATTTAGGAGGGCGTCTTCCCGCCTCTCGGGATCATCTCCGGTCTCTTGAAATGATGGTTTTTCCCAGCAACTGGCCGGCAGAAATTCCAACAGGTCTTTCAAACGACGAATGGCATCTTCATCATCCCGGACAATGAGGTCGCACTGCCCGCTTTTTTCCATATGAAACTCTGCGGTGCCCGCATCATCCGATTCCTTGGCGCCCCCGTACCACAATAACGCCGCATCTTCCCTCATGATCAAAAAATCGGAAAGTACGGCAATGGCGGCCATGAGCCCGGTACATGGCCCCAGCACAAGGGAGATTCTGGGAATAATGCCGGAATAGAGGGAATAGTTCCTGATGAAGCGACCCAGACCGCTCAGACCGCAATCCCCCCCCTTGATCCCGATCCTCAACCCCGCCGAATCGAACATGCAGATCAGTGGCAAACGCTTCTGTCCGGCCATTTCAACCAGATCCGCCAGTTTCCAGGCCGCCTGGTCCCCAAGAGACCCCGACATGACCGAGAAATCCATGGCGCACAGGGCCACCATTCGCGTATGGATCTTTCCGAAGCCCATGACCACCCCGTCCGATGGACACGGCCTGGGTATGCCGTCAAAGGGCGTCCGGGAATCCGTCACCAGGGAGCCTATTTCCTCAAAAGACTCCGCATCCACCAGACGGGCAATGCGCTCCCGGGCGGTGAGTTTCCCAAGTCCGCGCTGGATATCCAGCCCGGCATCTCCCCCGCCCGCAAGGTTCAGGGTGCGAACCCGGTCCAGACGTTCCAGGTATCCGTTTATCCATTTTCCCATACCGTCATCTCCCCTTCACCCGATCCGTAAAAGCCGGCCACAGACCGGTCAGGTGAGTTGGCCCACAGACCCTTGAGACGAATCACGCCTCCAATGCCCGAAGGAATCCTTCCTTTACCGCCTCGGTAATTTTACCGGGACGCTTTGCGTCTCCGATTTCAATCAATTCGAGACCCGTATCCTGAATTGCTTCCGAAAGACTGCGCACCGAACAGACCCCGGCGGCCATGACCACGGTATCCGCGGGAATGGTCTCCTGCCCGTTGCCGGTCTCCACCATCACCGCGTCCTTCCTGATCTCAAGGAGCCGCGTGCCGGGCCGCAGGTGCACGCCCAGAAGTTTCAATGACTTCATTAAGGACCAGCGCGCGGTCTTCCCCACGTTGCCCGCAAGCCGGGGGACCATGTCGATGACCGTGACCCGCCTGCCGGACGCCCTTAAAAGAGATGTGGCGTAATCCCGATCCTCCGCTTCGTGCAACATCAGAAATGTATAGGTGGCGGGGTCCGGCACATCCATGGCGGCAATAAAATGGGCCGTTTCGCACCCGGTTGCGCTTCCGCCCACCACCACCACATCCCGGCCGATATCACAGGTTTTTTCCGAGAGCACATCCCATGCATCCGTCACATGGGGCATATTTACTCCCGGCACATCAGGGGAAATGGGCCTTGCGCCCGTTGCCGTCACCAGCAGATCCGGATTTTTTTGGGATACCATTTCCGGAGTAAGGAGGGTATCCAGCACCACCTGGACCCCCAGCAACGCCATCCGGTCCCGCATACTGATAATGAGCTTCAACAGTTCCGCTTTACCCGGGGGGGCGCCTGCCAGATTGACCTGTCCTCCGAGACGTTCCTCTTTTTCAAAGAGGGTGACACGGTGACCCCTTTCCGCCGCCGTGATGGCAAACTGCATGCCCGCCGGACCGCCGCCCGCCACCATAATCGTTTTTGGCTGTTCCGCCTGCTCCACCTTGTAATAGGCCTCTTTTCCGGCCCTGGGGTTCAGGATACATGTCACGGGGTTCCCTGAAAAAATGGTATCAAAGCACCCCTGGTTGCAGGCAATACAGGGAACGATCTCTTTAAGCCGGCCCTGTTGCACTTTGCGGGGAAGATCCGGATCCGTAATGAGGGGTCTCCCCCAGCAGATCATATCGCATGACCCCGATCTCAGCGCCCGTTCCGCCACAACCGGATCTCCCAGCCGGTTTGATGCAAAAACCGGAATGGTCACCGCCTCCTTGATCCCGCGCGCCAGGTACACGAATCCCCCGGCCGGCACATTGCCCGTCAACTGCGGCACGGTGGTTTCATGCCATCCGCCCGTCACGTTGATGGCATCCACGCCTGCCTCTTCAGCGGCCCGGGAGAACAGAGCCGATTCTCGGTTGGTATTCCCCCCCTCCATAAAATCATTTCCCGCAACCCGGATCCCCAGGGCCGTATCTTCTCCGATGGCTTCCCTGACGCGGCCGATAACCTCCAGCCCGAACCGCATGCGATTTTCCATTGTGCCGCCGTAATGATCGGTGCGTTTATTGGTCACCGGTGAGAGGAACTGGCTGATGAGGTACCCGGTGCAGGTCAGGACTTCCACAAAATCCACACCCGCGGCCACGGCCCGACCCGCCGCCAGGGCGTAAGCCTCCTGGACCTCCTCGATATCCGCCAAGGTCATCTCCCGGGGCATCTCCCGGGTCAGCTTGCTCGGGATGGCGGAGGGTGCGATGGACGTCATACCGGTCAGAAAAGAGAAGGCATACCGGCCCATGTGCAGGAGCTGGAACGCCACTTTCACATCGGTTTCCCGGTGCACTTCATCAATGAAGTCCTTCAGTGGATCAATAAACGCATCCTCGTGGAGCCCCAGCATGATGGGGACACTGCCCACCCGGTCTATGGAGAGGGGGCCCATGGTCATAAGCCCGACCCCGCCCCGGGCACGTTCCATGAAAAAGGCCTTTAATCGGTCGTTAAAAGAGAAGTTCGTGCTGTAAGCCAGCCCCATGGAGGGCATGACGATCCGGTTCTTTATATCCAGGTTGTTGATGCGGATCGGTTCAAAGAGCTTTTTGAAATCCATTGTCGATTCCTTTCCGGTCAAGGGAAAACCCTTTTTGCAGTATCCCTTTCCCCTTCTCAGTTTTCGTACCGCCCTAGAATGGCAATACTGCAGACATTCATAAAGGGAACCCCGCCCAGGTTGTGGGTCAGTCCGTAACGCGGGTCCTCGATCTGCCGATCACCGGCCCTGCCGTGAAACTGCAGGTACATCTCGTAGAGCATCCGGAGGCCCGAGGCCCCGATGGGATGGCCGAAACACTTGAGTCCACCGTCCACCTGACAGGGGACACCCCCGCCCTCCCGGTCGTAGAATCCATCCATCACATCTTTCACCGCCTCACCTCTTTGGGATATGTGGAGGTCCTCATAGGTCACCAGTTCGGTGATGGAGAAACAGTCATGTAACTCCATCATGCTGATCTCTTCCCTGGGATTTTTGATGCCGGCCTCTTCATAAGCCCTTGTGCTACAGTGGTCGGTGGTCATGAAGTGGTCCCCGTCCCATCGGTTGAACCCCATTTCCTCGCCGCTGCTCAGGGCAAGCTGCAGGGCCTTGACCGTAATAAAATCTTTTTTGCCCATGGCTAAGGCGTTTTCCACCGTGGTCACAATGGCACATGCGGAGCCGTCGCTCACCCCACAGCAGTCAAAGAGCCCCAGGGGGTGGGCTATAATGGGGGAAGCCATCACCTGCTCTTCCGAGATTTCCTTTCTCAGGTGGGCCTTGGGATTGAGGGCACCGTTGGCGTGGCTTTTGGAGGAGACATGGGCCATGGCCCGCTTCAGGTCTTGATCCGGAATTTTGTATTTTGCCGCATAGGCGGAGGCCAGTTGGGCAAATGCACCGGGGGCGGTAACATTGGGCCACCACAACCAGCTGAGCGATCCCCAATTCGATCCGGGATTGGGGAGCCCGCCATAACCGCTGTCTTTGAGCTTTTCAACACCCAGCGCCAGGGCTACATCATAAGCCCCGGAGGCCACCGCATAGACGGCCCCCCTGAATGCTTCTGTTCCGCTGGCGCAGAAATTCTCCGTCCGGGTGACCGGGATGAAAGGAAGTCTGAGCGTTGTGGAGAGCGGCAGGGCGCTTTTTCCCACATTGGTTTCTTCCAGACAGGTGCCGAGCCAGGCGGCCTGGATATCGTCTTTTTTTATCCCTGCGTCTTCTATGCATTCGGAAAACGCTTCCACCATGAGCTCTTCCGCGCCCACATCCCATCGTTCACCAAATCGGGTACACCCCATACCGATAATCGCTACCTTATCTCTGATCCCTGTGGCCATGGTCTCTATCTCCTCGACTTGCGCCCGGTACAGCCCGGATAACACTCCGCGGCAGCCGCACCCGGGCGAAATACCCGTTAGAACTTGAACAGCTTCTCGATGAGCTGCGATTTCATGAGATCCCCTTCAATCTTGAGTTTCCCGGACGTAAACGCACTCATGGCGTTTAGTTCTCCCAAGATGAGCTTTACGAAGTCTTCATCGCCCATCCTGATGGTGGTGGTGGGTGATTCATGCTCCCCTTCCGTCACCCGGCATTCCCCATTCTTTATGTGCACATGCCAGATCCCGCCCCCATCTCCCGAAATATCAAAGAGAAACACCACGTCCACGCCCGCGGCCTGATCCGCCTGGAATGCGTCCGGGAGGCCGTTGAATATTTTTTTGGCCGTAAGACCGGCACCCGTATCCGTGTCTGCATTTTGTTTTTTGGGGTTGAATGCATCCAGCATGGGGCCGATGGAAGCCGTTGCATTGGGGAAATCCTCCGCCCCGTCAAGACTGTTGATGGCGTCCCAGTGCTTGTGAATATCTTCCAGGGTAGGCGGCTGGGTGCCGCCGCCCAGGGCTGTCCCCGGGCCGGTGACGATGGCTGCGCGATTAAAGAATCCCATCCCCGCATTCATGGTAAGGCCGGTATCTTCACATTGATCGGAGCAGAAAAAGAGGACCAGCGGGGTGACAAATTGGGGTTTCAGTTTTTCCATCAGGTCCGGCGGCAGAATCCCTTCCGTAAGCCGTGTGGCCGCCACGGGCGCCACGGTGTTGATCCTGATGTCGTGTTTTTCACCTTCAATTTTAAGGGTGTTCATGAATCCGATCAAACCGGTTTTCGCAGCGGAATAGTTGGTCTGCCCGAAATTGCCGTAAAGCCCCGCCGCGCTGGTGGTAAAAACAATCCGTCCGTAGCGGTTCTCGCGCATTTTAAGAAAGGCCGGCCGCGTCACATTGTAGGCACCTTTTAAGTGCACGTCCATCACCGCATCCCAGTTCTCCGGTTCCATCTTCACCAGTGTCTTGTCCCTCAGGATCCCTGCGTTGTTGATAACAATGTCCACTTTGCCGTAAGCGTCAATGGCGGTATTCACAATGGCCTTTCCACCGTCTGCGGTCGCCACCGAATCATAGCTGGCCACCGCCTCCCCACCGGCTTCCCGGATCTCCACCACCACCCGGTCCGCGGGGCTTTTGGCGCCCTTCCCAGAACCGTCGGGGGATCCACCCAGGTCGTTCACCACTACTTTAGCGCCGCGCTTTGCCAATTCAAGGGCGTAATCGCGGCCCAAGCCCCCGCCCGCTCCGGTCACAATGGCCACCCGGCCGTCAAAGCGGATGCCCTGGCTTTCACCCCTCTCGGGGGCGGTACCGGGTATGGGCACGGCTTTCCAGAAATAGCCGGTGAACCCCCGATCCCGATCCACATACCGTCTCCTGAAGGCGAGGGTCACCTTCTGGCCCACGCTCACATCATCCAGGGCACAGTCCGTAAAGTCCGCCATAAACCGGCCCCCGTTTTCAAACTGGATCATCCCGTATACGGCCGGCGGATCCACCGATACGGCCAGCAGGTCCCCGGTGAAACTCTTAATGAATGCCGGCTCATCCTGGAACGCGTAGTCATCCTGGGTGTGAAAGGCGCCACAGTCCGGGTTCACACAGATATCCATCTTCGGAAACTGGGGGGTTCCGCACTCCGCGCACCTGCCGCCCACCAGACCCAGAAGCATCTTACGCTTCCGCCACAGCACCGTCATGGCCGTCTGGGTGGGGGCCTCGGCCCGTATCCCCATCTCCGTCTTGATCAGGTCTCTGAACTTGAGGAATTTGGCGTAATTGTCCTCGGTCTTTTTATTGGCAAGGCTCCCCGTAATGCCCCTTCTGGAAGGAAGATTGGCCATATGGTCGGTGACCTGGAAGTAGAGGGCGTCACACCCCTGGCCGAATCCCGCCACCACGATCTTGTCGCCGGGTTTGGCCTTTTCAAGGGCCGATATGAGCATGACAAAGGGGTGTGCGGCGCCGGTCTCGCCACAGACCTCGTGAAAATTGTCCACCACTTGATCCGGTGACGCCCCCAGCTTCTTGGCTATTTTCCGATGTTCGGCCTTGAAAAAGCAGGGGAAGACCAGGGTATCCACGTCATCCATGGAGATGGAGAGTTTGTTGAAAAGTCCCGTGACCGCCTCGGGTATGATTCTGGAATAGCCTTCATCCCTCACCCAGCGCTCCTCCCACATGTAGTCATAGTCGTTTTGTGACCCGCGATAGTGGTCCACGAAATCATAGGACACGGAATAGCTCCCCTTGAATTCCGCAATCACGTCCGTATCGCCCAGCAGCAATGATCCGGCACCGTCACCGAACCACATTTCGTAGAAGTAGGCGGCCCGCGCCTCCCGTTTATCCGATGCCGTTACCAGAATGTTATGCCGCTCCCCACCCTTGATGGCCTCCAGGGCCGTGACCAGGGCGCTGGTGCCGCACTTTAGCGATGTTGTAAAATCTCCCGTTATGATATCGTCCCTCAGATTCAAGGCGGTCTTCACCACGCCGGCGCAGGAACGATCCGAAAAAGGGAGGGTAGTGGAACAGAGGTAGTGCCCGTCCACCAGGGATCTATCGATCCCTTTCAGACAGTCTCTGGAAGCCTCCATAGCCATGGTCAGAGTGTCTTCATCCCAGTTGCAAAAGGAGCGTTCCCCCTGGGCCACCAGGACGATGGCAGGGGCGAACCATCCCATACTCTGATAAATGCTCATACGGTTAAGCCTCAACCTCGGGATGTACCCGCCGTACGATTTTATACCGATCATTGGTTATCCTCCTATTTCATTAAGGGGCATGGCCTGGGTCTCGCCTAAAATTTAAAGAGTTTTTCGATCAACTGGGACTTCATCAGATCCCCGCCGATCTTTATCTTTCCGCTGGTGTAAGCGATCATGGCGTTCAGTTCCCCTGAGATCATCTTCACAAAATCATCATCCCCCATTTCGATAGTGGTGGTGGGGGCATCGTGGGACCCTTCCGTGACCTGGCAGCTTCCTTCTTTCACGGTCGCGGTCCAACTTCCACCCTTGGGACCTGAAATATCAAACTGAAATACCACATCCACCCCTGAAGCCTTCTCCTTTTGAAACGCCCCGGGCAGCCCATCAAAGATACCCTGAACCGTCAGGCCGGCTTCCGTTTCCCCGGTGTCACTTTTTTTCCCGGTGTCACCGGTTTTTTTGGCGCTGAAAGCATCGAGCATGGGGCCGAAGGCGGCGGTTGCGTTGGGGTATTCTTCCGCATGGTCCAGGGATTTGATCTTTTTGAAACTTTCCGCCACGGCCTCCGGTTCCAAAGCAGACTTGCCGTCGCCCACCACGGCGCCCGGACCCGTGGCAATGGCCACCCGGTTGAAATATCCCATGCCCGCATTGTAAATAGCCCCGGATACCGGGCACTGCTCCGAACAGAGATAGAGCACCAGGGGGGCAACAAATTCGGGTTTCAATTTTTCCAGAAGATCCGGCGGCAGGATATCTTCAGTGAGCCTTGTGGCGGCAACGGGCGCGATGGTGTTGACTTTTATCTGATGTTTGTCCCCTTCCAGCTTCAGTGTATTCATGAAACCGATCAATCCCATCTTAGCCGCCGAGTAGTTGGTTTGTCCGAAGTTACCGTAAAGCCCTGCTGCGGATGTGGTAAAAATAATCCGCCCGTAGCGATTCTCACGCATCTTCAAAAAGGCCGGCCGCGTCACGTTGTACGCGCCTTTTAAGTGGACGTCCATCACCGCATCCCAGTTTTCCGGCGCCATCTTGACCAGTGTCTTATCCCTCAAGATGCCCGCGTTGTTGATGACAATGTCCACTTTGCCGTAAGCGTCAATGGCTTTGTCCACAATGGCCTTTCCGCCCTCTGCGGTCGCCACCGAATCATAACTGGCCACCGCTTCCCCGCCGGCTTCCCTGATCTCTTCCACCACCCGGTCCGCGGGGCTTTTGGCGCCCTTCCCCGAACCGTCGGGAGAACCGCCCAGATCATTCACCACCACCTTTGCGCCGCGCTTTGCCAGTTCCAGTGCATAGACCCGGCCCAGGCCCGCCCCCGCTCCCGTCACCACGGCCACCCGGTCGTCAAAACGGATCCCGCCCTGTTGCCGCCGATTCAGAACCGCTTCCTCACTCAGCCATTCCACGATCCCGCCGTCAATGACCACCTCATGGGTCTCCCGGTTGAGGGTCCTGAAAAATGCCTTCCCGTCATCTATCTTCCATATCTGGGTGGTTATGGGCACACCCGGGTAAAGGGTCTTTGAAAAACGCACCCTGAAGCGACTCATGCGCTCCGGCTCCCCTGGGAACAGGTGCTTGATCACGGCCCGACAAGCATACCCGTGGGTGCACAATCCATGCATGATCGGTTTTTCAAATCCGCTCGCTTTTGCAAACTCGGGATCCGCGTGGAGTTGAAAGATATCTCCCGAAAGCCGGTAGATAAGGGGCTGGTTGGGTGACGGATCGGCATGCTCTTCAAAATCAGGGGGCCCGTCCGGAAATTCCACACGCTCACTGGGACCGGGTTCCCCCCCGAACCCGCCGTCTTTTCGGCAGAAGAGGGTGAAATAATTGGTGAAGAGTTTCTGGCCGTTTGAATGAAAGGTATCGGCCTCCGCCAACACCAGGGCACCTTTATCCGCCCCCTTGTCATAGATATGGGTTATGGCACCTTCGGTGATCAGGGTCCCCTCCGCGGGAATGGGGTTATGAAAAACAATATCCTGCTCTCCGTGCAGAATCCCCGCGAGGTTGGCGTTTGAGCTGATCCCCACCTCGGCCAGGAATTCAAAAACGCTCGCGATGGAAAAGCTGGGGATTACTTTCAACTTCTGCTCAAAGCAGTATTCCAGATCGTCGAATCCGGCCCCCACCCCCATGGCGTAGAGCACCAGATCCTTCCACGTATACGGCTTCTCCACAGGGCCGATTTTCCTGCCGATTGCATCAAGGTTTAAGGCCATCCTCACACCTCCTTAGGGAATTTCAGTTTAAACGTCCAAATATGGAAGCCGCCCGGAAAATCCGGTTTCATACTGTTTTGTCAATAACTCCGCTCACGTTTTTTTCATTCAGGCACCTCATCCAATCGGTCCGCCCCGTTGAACGCGGGGATAAGGATCAACTTCAGCGTCTCTTTGACTTTTGCACGATACGCCTGCTTTTCAAGCCCCAGCATGGGTCTGAAGAAGTTCTCGCCGGAAACGAAATTGTGAATGGCGTTCATGATGGTCAGGATCTGCATTTTGACCTCCACCGGGACGCTTTTTTCATCTCGGCTCAGATCCATGGAACGGGCGATATCGGAGATAAACTCGGGGACATGGAAGTCAAAATGGTTCTGAGGCCGGGTTTTGCCGAAATAACGCAGGAGAATCAGATTGCTTATTTCGGGGAATTCAAAAAGATATTCGGTCATCAAGTCAATGGCCATCTCCATCCGCACAGCAAGAGGCTTACCGTGTATGACCCGCTCCACCTCAGTGAGCTTCAACCGAAGGTCTTCGGTGATGTCCAGGACAGACGCTTCATAGAGATCACCCTTATCCCCCCAGTGGTAATGCAGCGTTGAGATATCAATCCCCACCGCCTCGGCAATCATCCTTGTGGTCGTACCGTGAAATCCGTACTCCCCGAACACCCGCCGCGCAGCTTTGAGGATTCTTCCCTTCATGGAACCGGGATCGTTTCTTGCCTTTTCAAGGGGGGTAACCATCGCATTATTCCATCTATATATTCCATCAAACGATGGATACCTTTAAAACACTTCCCCGTGGATGTCAATCCTTTTTTTTATTACGCTAAGATTGCGGGTATTCTTTACTTTGGCGCGGCATTCAAATGGGGGTGGTTTTCAGGCGGGCTCTCCACTCATTCTGAACATATTCGATGATTAGCCAATCATTTTCGTGGGTTTCATGCTTTTTTAAGGAGCGCTTCTCCGCATCCATTCCCAGGAGTCGCATCAGAATTTCCCGGTGGGTTTCGAAAGAGGTCAACGGTTTTCTCCCTTTTCGGTCCCAGAGGATCGCGGACATTTCTTTTCGTTTCATGGTATTTTGAGGATGCAGGGCCAGAAACAGGAGCACCTTGTAGCAATGAATCTTCCCGGACACTTTCTTTTTGCCGATGTTTGCTATCAAATCTGACACCTCTTTTAGAGAGAACACCTCCTTAAGCAATTGAACCAGACCGGATTCATTTTCCACATCATTTTTGTGGTCTGCACCCAGCGCATACCAGCACCCATATCCTTCATAGGATTTCCGTTTTTCCAGGAATTCATTTTCACGGATTTTTTCACCGGAATCCATACGATAGACTCTTTTTAGAACATCTATTTCAATTTCCATATCCGGTTTGTTCCGGATTTCTTTCTTTAGCATTTCGATCAGCGCATGGGGTTCTTCAGGGAATTCGCAGGCAATGATCTTGTTGTTCTCACCGGGGTCCCTTGAACCTTCAATTAAACTACCCGCGGAGAAGGTTTCCGCATCGAAAGATCCACCCCCTTTCGGCGCATTTTCGTACCACGCGAGATAGTCTTCACCCCTTTCCATGACCTGGTTGATGGCCTGGGTCCAGGTGAGAAGTTTATTTTCACTTAAGAGTTCATGGGCCAGAAGAAGAAGCGCCTGCAATTCCCCCGCATTGGCTTCCCACTCCGACTTCAGGTATCTGATGTATCTAAGTGCGGGGATGGTCAAGGGCCTCCCTTCCAGTCGACTGCTTTTCCAGAGCCACATGGCAATCTGCGGGATATCCTTCGCCCTGGCCGATATGGGCGGTGATTGAATAATTCGTTGAAACCGGAACAGGAAATCTTCCCGAAGCTGTCCGGACTTGATCATGTCCCTGATGGGTTTGTTCAACGTAAAAATCAACCAGGCGGCAGCGGTTTCGCTGATCGGTTTTTTTGAAGGTCGCGCCCCCACACGCCGGTATGTTGGCGGATCGGTAATGAGGCAACGAAGAAATGCACCCTGCAGTCCTGTCGGGTCTTCGGCCGCATCAATATCATCCACGAGCAGGGCGCCACCGGCAGCACTCTCAATGAGGCCCATACCCCCGTGGCTGTCACTGCTGGTAAACGCTCCCGCCCAGTAACCGAATATTTCACTGAGCAGAAGACTCTGGGTAAATGTTCCGCATGCAACCGCCGTAAATTTTCCCTTTTCCAACCCGGAAACATCGTAAAGGGCATTGGCAATCAGTTCCTTTCCCGTACGGCTTTCTCCGATGATCAAAACAGGATGGTGCGTTTTTCGGGTATCAGGTTTCTTCCCGTAGGATACTATTTTTCTCCGCACTTCATGGGTAATACGGCTGAACCCCTTAATGCCCCTGGTTTTCTGAAAAAGAACAACCCGTTCAATAACAGGTTCCTGGGACTGATCCTCCCAGGGCACGGCGTGGAGTTGATGCATTCGGGCGGATTTCATGCCTTTTTTATCCGTCACAAAAATAATAAAGGCGTCGTCTATCAGGTCCTGGGTATATGGGCCTAATTCGGAATCCGCGCACAGCTTTTTAATGCCGGTGTTTTTTGTAATGATAATGGCCGGGCACTGGCGCGCAAACAACAGGAACGCGAGCAGGCCATGTAACCGCAGTTGTATCCTTTCGTTTTGGTCCAGTTCGGCAAAATATTTACGATTGTTCGCTGATGCCTGAATTTCATCCGGCACATGGGCAGGAAAAACATCCTTTTCGGTGATGTGTATCAGTCTCAGTTGTGGAGGGGTTGGACTTTCGGATCCCTTGGCAATTCTGATATGCTTTTTAACATAGAGCCTCAGCCAGTTACCGGCTTCAGCTGGGATTATTCCATCATCGAAGATCAGAAAAATGTCCGCTGAAACATGAAAACCGTCTTGATGCCAAAGGCCTTTCTTCGAAGGGTTCGCTGCTTTTTCCGTCATAATGAAATGTCTCCATGATAGACGCCCTCTTCCATCAAACGCGACAAAAAGCCTTTCAAGGCTGTCTCAAGGTTTGTTTCCGCCTTCCAGTAAGTTCGGACAACCCGGTCCTCGTTGAGGTGGATTTCCGGATTTTGCGCGGTAGACATCTCATAGAGCTCCAGTTCACCATCAAAATGGGACCAGATCACCACATAGGGATGAAAAATATCCGACTCCTCATGATCAAATCCGGGTATGTTTCGAAGGGCTTCCAGGCCATTGATTCCCTGGCTCAGGTTCAAATCCAGAATCACCATATCAGGCGACTTGGACTTCTGTTCCTCAGTAAGCGCCTTTCGGCCATCCCATAAAACGGTTTGAAGTACCATGTTGAATTCAGCAGCAGCTTGTTTAACAATTTTCTTTGCTGTCTCCCGATGTATTTTTTCGTCTTCAACAATCCAAACAACAGGCATGCCGAATCTCCTATCTTCACCCGACGAGGGGCGCAGGCAGATATATAACGGACCATCTTTGAGAACTGTTTTCTGCGCCCATCTCGATTCCTTTTATTATTGGAATCCGGCCATAAGCAGCTTTCGACTGTTCACACATGAGATCAAATACCCTTTTGGGCAGCGGGCCAAAAGGCTGATCCTTTATGGGGTCATGACCCGAATAGCGTGAATGGACCGCCAGCCCCTGTTTTTTTCGTCTCCCGCGCCATAGCCTGACTTCGACATCATCAGATTCATATAGATCATTTTTCATGGAATTGTAAAACCAGTCCTGGAGTATGGCAACAAAAACATAGGGCATTTGGCAGACCCGCAGATGATCCAGTCCATCACTAAGAACCGGGTTTCGGGGTTGCCTCCCTGCCGATGGATAAGCGACACGGTACTGGCTGGCAGCATTTTCCCACGCCTCATGGACCAGCATGGAAACGGGGAAACTGCGGCGCCCCGAATGTTCAAGGTCCTTACGAATGTTTTCCTCCAGACGCAGTGTCCTGGTTCTCAGATCATGGAGATATTCCGAAAAATCTTTGCACGCCTGTTCGGAGGCCTGACAGCAGTCGCTGACAAAAGCCCCTGCGCGTGATACCAGCACATAATCACGCCGCCTGAGGGAATCCACAGCGATTCGCAAAAGCCTGTTGCGCCATGCCATTTTCCTGCTGTGCAAATACAGACCAAAGAAGGCAAGCGCCAGAATAAACGTAATCGCCGGCCACAATCTTTTAACCAGCACCCACAGGGAAGAAGGCCAATAGATGCGGGAATTGATCATCAATGCCACCTTTCCGGCGGATTTCCGTACCCGCTGCACATCTCCTTCTCCAATCCGGCGCCACAACATCTGCATGGCTTCAAGAACCTCGATGGATTCCATCCGAGTGGGCACTTGGGGTATGGGAGGATATTCCCGCCCTTTTTCTATTGCGGTATGAATCAACGAAACGGCATTTTTAGCATCCCTGCAGGCAGGGCCGCCTATGGCGTCAAGCAGTACACTGAGCCCGAAATCGCTGTTCTGTGCCGGCAAATATCCATTTTCAGACGCGATTCCGGAATGTTTATCATCGGAAGCCAAAAAGCGGACCAGTTGAAAGGCCATTTGTTTTTTTCCCGTGCCATTCACCACCATCAAATCCGTTCCGCCCTTAAACATGGACGGCAGAAGCGCAACGCCGGCACAATCCCAAAACGCTTCCGGAGAAGTGGATACGTGTTTCATGAAATTGCGCCGCCACCGTGACAAAAACGCCGCCGGCTGGATGATGGCAACATACTCCAGCCCTTTCATAAAATGAAGGGCCGCACTTTCCTGGCTCATTTCCGGAAAGGAAATAATGCGATGGGAGTGGCCCCTTTTGTCAAAGTTCGTGGCATTTTGGGAAATCAGGAAGGGAACCTTCAACGATGCCTGTTTGTTCATGTCCGTCCGGGTCCCAAATAGGGTTTCCACAAAAAAAGGTTCCCCCGAGGCCCATACCAGGGGGGCAAAATCATGAAACAGGTTAAACGTCAACCCGGTCGGCATAACCATGGGCGGAGCGGGATTGTTATGGTCCAGCACAAGCGTTGAAAGGGCATCAATAATTTCCTGCCAGTCAGAAGCGTTTTTCAGAGTATCCTGGAAAGACTTTGAACTTCGGGGAAACTTCTTCCAGTAGAACATCAACCGGACATCGGTTGTGTAGGGCAGGGACACGGGAACATTGTTTATTTTTCGCCATGACAACCCCCCTGCCGGATTGACTGGTGAGAGCGAAACCTTTTTCTCGGCGAAATACGCAGCCCATGTGGATCCGATCTGAACAACATCCGGGACTGAATTCGCTCCCTCCGTAGCACCTTTCCTTTGTGGACTGAGCACTTTTTCCAACGCACTGATAATGGTTTTCCATGTGAGAAACCGGATACGGAGATGGGCATTGTTTGTTCTTGAAAATTGAGCGAGGGCTTCCAGGGTTTTCTCCTGACCGCGGATCAACACCCAGTTGGGAAGGTCATATTCCGGATTCCACACCACAAGCTGATCAACCATCCAATCAACGGTTGTGTTTAAAACGGTGATGTTTGATTCAGCCCATCTCCGGTTGAATGAATCCAACTGTTTCTTAATCGGCATCTGCTCTTCCGCCCAGGTCGCCTCAAAGGGGGGGTCGAACGGAATCAACCAGACGGTCAGTTGTGCTTTAGCCTTAACCGTTTCATTGGCCTCGACCGTAGAAAAAGCCGCTGTCAGTAGAAGAAAGAGTATTGCGATCAAAATCCTGCGCATAATGGAACCATCTTTTCCCTTCCCTCAGCCTCTGCCACGATACCTAATCAAATTCAAGGCCATCATTGTCGCCACAACTTCATTTTTTTGATTCAGCATCTCGCAAAAGGAGAATAAAACGCCCCGATCCGGTTTACTGCCGGAAGGTTTCACTTTGTGCACAGTAATGCGCAAAGAGAGGTTATCGCCGGGTCGCACCGGTTTGAGCCAGCGCAGCTCATCCACCCCCGGACTTCCCAGGCTTGCCTGGCCTGCCAGGTAATTTTCAACAAACAGCCGCATGAACAAACTGCAAGTGTGCCAACCGCTGGCGATGAGCCCCCCGTAAGCCGTTTCCCCGGCGCCACTCGGATCCGTATGAAAAAGCTGCGGATCAAACTTCTTGCCAAACCGGACGATCTCATCTTCCGTGATGGTAACAGGCCCGAACTCATGTACAGCGCCCACCACATAGTCTTCCAGATATCGCTCTTGCGGAGTGGTATTGAATGTGCTTTTATTCATTTTCTTTAAGAATTCCTTTCCTTCCCTGATTGCTTCCCAGGCCTCTTCAAAATTAATCCCAGAAGTTCCGTTGGCCGGCCGATTATTTTTTTGGCACCAGATTCTCGCAACTCCTTCTCCGAACGGAAGCCCCACACCGCACCAACTGGGAACATGTCGGCGTCAACAGCAGTTCTCATATCGATGTCACTGTCGCCAAGATAGAGAAACTCCTGTGGGGGGATATCCAAAAATCGGGCTATCTCTCGTGGACCTGTGGGATCAGGCTTCATGGGGACACCTTCCCTCTGGCCAAGTATCATTTCAAACTCCCAGTCAGAGAGAAATTCCTGGACGCAGAGCTCAGCGAAATGCTGAGGTTTGTTTGTCAGTACAGCCATCAAAATGTGTTTTGCAGTGAGGGCATCCAGCAATTCCGATACGCCATTGTACGGCTTGGTCTTCTTGTTCCAGTTACAGCTGTACTCTCTGCGAAACGCCTCTAAACAATCCGCTGCCAGCGCATCATTCCGCTTATCCGGTGGCAGGGCGCGCGACACCAGCATGGCTGCTCCGCTGCCGACGAAATAGCGAAATGCCTCTGTTGGGTGTGTTGGAAGCCCTCTATTGCCCAAAACACGATTCAATGAGTCTGCAAGATCCTCCAAGGTATCCAGCAATGTTCCATCTAAGTCAAAAATGACAGCCTTATACTTCACGTAATTTTCTCCGTCTTTTCATTGGTTTGCCCAACGAGTTATTATGCAGTTCCAGATCAATTCTTTAATTCGGTATATTCCGGCGGATGATAATACGAGCCTGTACTTGGTTCAAGTGTTTTATATATGGCAGGTGAAACGGGGGGGTTGGTGTCCTGAATTACTTTTCAAAACAGCTTAGACGTATTCCCTAATCAAGAAAAGAGTTTGATATTTACATGGATTTCATGATATCGCTCTTGAGATCCGATAGCATTGGTATATACTTTTTTGGTAAGGTAAGCTCTTGATTTTATGGCTATCTAGCCATCCTCTTGCGAGCCTCTAAAACACACTCTAATATTTCATTGGATATTATTTGGTCCCGAGGCTCATTTTCCCAAAACTCTTTCCCACCTCCTCTATCCCAGCGAAGGCAATGATGCCAATCAGGACCTGGTTCACCACGCTCAGTCTGAACCTGGATCCGGAATTTTCCGCATTTAACGCAATAATTCCCTGAGCAGTGATCCGCTGCGGTTACAGCAACATACTGGTTTTCTCTTCCCGTTGTTTCGCTTGAAACTGCAAGAGCGAATAGACGAGTCTTTCTTGGGCCGTCGATTCTATCCTGAGGGAATAAGGCAATCAATTTGTCAAAAAAATCTCCGACCTTTAATTCAACTTGACCAGGTCCCATTTTGAGAATTCTTTTTACAACATTGATTCCATCGCCAGTCATGGAATTTTCTCCTTCATAGGCCAAATCTTAGTTTCCAAAACCTAAAAATTTACGGCCATAGTCAGTATAGCGAAAATACAAGACCCCGTCCATATAAATTCTTGCTTCACTGAAAAAACGGAAGGCTGTCCCAGCTATTCGTTGTTTATAAACCGAAGAGGTTACTGTAAACGACGTATAATCCCTGCGCCAGTTGGGCTGGAGCGGTAAAGACATCTTTGAGGCGGCTTTTCACGGGACGGTTACTGGTCAACGAAAGTATCATTTTTCTTCACTCCACTTGCTTTCATTACGGGGTCTGTAACCTCCTGAGTTATAATAATACGTCCTCCTTTTTTAACACCTATTCCGCCGATAGGACCATTCTTAACATAGTCTGCCCTAATTCTGGCCTGACGATCAGATATCTCTCCAGACCTTCTTAGGACTTCAATTTCATACAGTTTTGAATATTTGGAGTTTGGGTGTTGACTTGCCATATCCCGCAGCTGTTGAAACCTCGCTTCTTCCTCTTCGGCTCTCTTTTTTTCTTCTTCAGCCCTCTTTTTTTCCTCTTCGGCTCTCTGCTGGCGTCTTTGGTGAGCTCTGATCTCTTTAAATTCTTGGCGGCGTCTTTCATTTTCAACCCGACGTTTTTCTTCTTCAATGGCTTCTTCCTGACATCTCATTTCTTCTCGGCGTTTTTCTTCCTGACGTCTCATTTCCTCTTGACGTCCTTGTTCCTCTAAATTTTTTATACGGCGGTATTTCTCACGTCTCAAGTCATTTTCAAGGTCATCCACTTTTCGTTCTAAATCTTGGATGTCCTGCTCCCCAGCAGAACCAAACGCTGGAAAAACAATGATTGCCAAGACAATGGCCAAAATTAAATTTTTCATTGGTATACCTCCAAGTTTGAAGGTTGATAATCATAGGAAAGCCATATCTTATAACCCTGTAAGGTTATAGGTAACGAGAAGATTTTTAAATGTCAAATGAGATTCGAGAACAATAGCGATTTTAATCACTATCAAAAATGCTTTAGCGCTGTTTTGAGGCAACCTATATACAACCTAAAACCTGCATTCAACTTTTTCAAAGATACAGAGAAATTACGGTATTTCGATATTCTGGTAAAAGAATAAAACGGATAAAGCATCACCGAAATGCTGTCAAAAACCCGAATCTTTCTTTCCAAAAAATTGAACCCTTCGGGAGCGCCTCTTTTACCGGATCTACGGCGTTATCAAGCGCTTGCAGTATTATACCGACATAAAAGAGCAGGCATGGCTGAATTTCGATCCTTTCTATATGAGCCTTGGCAAGACAACAGATGAGAGAGCGGAAGAGTATAGGCGATGGCTCCGGAAATCCGTGCCGGAGGAGGAGTGGAAGTTGATCAGAGAGGCGACTCAACGAGGGCGATTTATATCCGGTAAGAGATTTCCGAAAAGTTGGGACGTCGGATTGAATTACGTGGTTCTGGGCAGCCGAAGAAAGACAAAAAATAAATCTGTCCCCTTTTCTTATTATTACTGGCAGTTATGATGGCGAAATCGAGCGCCGCTTGATCAGCGCCTGTTTGTCCGCCTGATATGATTTTGCTGATCATGATGGTAGAAATTACTGCAATGTGGTTTGGTCATAATCGCATTCAATATGCCTTCAACGATTTTCAAGCCTTAATGAATTATAATGGGCAGGGCTAATTTGCCCCACCCATTATTAGTGGTCAATGAAAGTCTGAACTACCATGAGGTCTCTCTAGAAATTCTTCAGTAATTCAATATGAAAAAATCTTACCACATCGAACTGGATATCTCTTCTAGTCAACAATGGCCTGATAAACCATATCTCTCATATAAGACCGGTAATAATTCCTTTGGGATTTTGACTGTGTCATTAGAACCGCTACCATATCTTCTTGGGGATCTACCCAGAAATATGTACCAAATAAACCGGCCCAACAATAATCCCCAACTGAGCCGGGTTGTGGGTTCAGACCTGGTGCAATGCGTACCAGAAAGCCTAACCCAAAGCCGTTGCCTATTTCCGCACCTGGGAACATGGGACCAAACTGCATTTGGAGTTTGGGTGCATACTTAATAGTGGTCGGGAGATGATTTGAGGTCATCAAATCTACAGTCTTTGGGGAAAGCAGACGAACACCGTCTAAAATCCCTCCGTCCAGGAAGAATTGACAGAGCCGTGCATAATCTGATGCAGTCGATACCATACCACCACCACCTGAAAGCCAAACAGGTCGCTTCGTCACGTTAATGACTGCCGGTTTCTTCCCGGTAGCTGGATCAACTTGGGGCTCAGCAATTAATTTTTGTTGATCTGCACCTTCCACCCAGAAACCAGAGCCTGTAAGTTTAAGGGGCTCTGCAATTCGTTCAGCAATAAATTTGTCGAAGCTGACGCCTGAAACGACCTCAACGATCCGGCCCAACACATCGGTTGACTGGGAATAATCCCATGTAGTCCCTGGCTGGTAGCAGAGAGGCGATTTAGAAATCTGTGTTACCATCGCTTCAAGAGTCTGGCCATAATTAAAGGTCACGTTTGCCTTCCACTGTGCCTTGTTTAAAGAAGGTTTACCGAAGAACCAATACGTCAGCCCCGAAGTGTGACGTAGAAGATCATGAATCGTCATCGGACGATTGGGTGGGACCATAACCAACTCTTTCTTGTCGGCATAGCGGTTTTTCTTTTTAACACCTACTTTCATGTCTTTGAATTCCGGGAGAAATTTTGAGACTGGATCAGTCAGAATTATTTTGCCTTCCTCAACTAACATCATAATTGCTAAGGACGTAAAAGTCTTACTCATAGAGTATATCCGAAATATCGATTCTTTTGCCATCGGTACTTTATTCTCTCTGTCTTGGAAACCGATGGCCTCGAAGTAAGCGACCTTCCCTTTGCGCACAATTATTGCCACTGCGCCAGGGATAGTCCCTTTTTCAACCGCTTCTTTAAGGCCAGAGGTAAGCCTTTCGAGTCTTTCAGATGACATTCCAACTTCTTCAGGATTATCTGCGACCGGTAGACCCTGTGCAAAAGCTGCTGCGGAAAGAAATAAAACAAGAACAACCGCCGATACAAATTTTCTCAAAACTTTCATGCGTTACCCTCCCTTTTGCTGGACATTAATAATGTTGACACCTTTCAAGAGGCTTTAAACGATCACCTCTGACCACCTTGCTAATACTTTTCCAGACTTACCTGGAATTCCCCCATAAAAAACCCCATATCATAAATTCAAGATAAGGGGTTGTTGCGGTTGATATCCATTTCGTCCTCTGTTGAGGTTACTTTGTCATGATTTTATCAACAATTTTTCAATGGACCGGATAATAGTACCTGGAGTGCGTATAATTCAAGTATTTTTTTGTAAACAAGCCAAAAATAATTCCAAGCGGATCTTACCGATATCATTCCAATGAAATTTCAACCTTCTCATTCCTTTTGTGTTTCTCAATCAAGACAATGTTCCCTTCCAGATTACGACTATTCTATCATACGGTTTTGACATATCCGGTCACAAGAATGCCGAAAAAAAGAAAGCAGGGGACGCCCTTTATATTTTTATATTTAACAATTCGATTAATGAGTACCCATTTTCAGAAGCCATCCGCTCTCCTCTTTTGGCAGCGACACTTGCAGTTGGTACTGCAATTCCAAGAGCGCTTGCCAAGTGTGTCATGGTCAGCTTGAGCTCAAAGGCACCCCAGTGACAGATGAGATTTCGGGCTTTGACAACATCCCTTGACTTACCGGGACCGAAAATTCTTTTCGGATGGATGGACAGCAATTCAGCTGTTAGCTGTATCAATCGATCGAGATCAACCCCCTGAGCCGCCAGAGCGTATTTTCTTTCCATTGCCTCATCGGCTTTCGCCAATACATTGTTGACAAAGTCCCCATCCCCCAGAATACGTTCATCACTCTTAAGAAAAACACCTTCTTTTCCCAGCGATTTCACGGCTGCCCATCCACCTGCACTGCGAACCAGCCCGCCCCCCATAAGTTCAGGGCAACGACCCTGATCAATGCCCGCTTCGACGTATTTTCCATAGGCACGCCTGGCCGTGGAGATCCGGGCGTCAAATAATGAAAGCACAGAATTGACTGACTGCCATTCGCGGCTGCAGTTTTCCATAATCGCGCTGTGCCCGGCGTAAGGATAAGCGTCAAGCGCGGCAATGTCTTTTACGATATTGGCGCGCAATGGATTCAAATGGATATATCGAATCAATTCTTTTTGATACACATCTTCCTGGCAAAGGATCGATTTATACCGATTCTGAAAAAGATGGCCGCTTCGCTTTCGCCGCCGGTTGAAACGCATCACATAACCGGTCAGAAGTCGACGCATCACTGTCGCGATGGGAACGTTACCGGTTTTCAGCAACAGATGAAAATGTTATGTGAAGTAAAATATTATGTGAAGTTGAAATACTTTCACCTATAATATAAATGGGTTACCATTGTTTCACTTCACATAATCTTCCAAACATAGAGAGAGGTATTTTTGCAACATTCCCCTGATGCAACGCACCCGGTGCGTAAAATTGGCAGATACGTTTATCGCGCTTTTTGCCGGTGTTCATGCGAATGTCGACACCACGGCAAACCGTTCCAGTCCGCAGCCCATGTTCACCAATCCCGTTTGACCAGGTCCATGAGTTCATCTAAGCTAAAACGCTTCCTCGGCCGGATAATCATGAATACGCCTGCCCTGGCCGCCACTGCGGCGCGCTGCTTGAAATGTTCCTTTTTGTCACCCAATCCCTCAAGAAATCGGGGGCTGTAGGTGGTTTTGATCACTGGCTTTTCAAACAAATCTTGTGTACATCGGTATAAACAAAAGCTTTGCGGCGGTCTGATTTTCATATAAGGCCTGCGACATGACATATCCTTTCTCCACATGGGGATGTTCCTTGAGGAAAATGTGCAGGCTTTTAAGCTTTCCGGCGGGTCCGCTTTTTACCTCAATGGGAAAGATCCCGCCTTTTTTCACGTAAAGATAATCCACTTCCGCCGAACTGCTTTTCTTGGCCCTTGACCAGTAAAACAGTTTAAAATTTTCAGACCCTCCCGCGGCGAGCAGTTCCTGGCCGACGAACTGTTCCGCCAGTGCCCCTTTATAGACCCTTAACAGATCCTTTTCATTCAGGATATCCGAAGGGTGAATCCCACAATGGTACTGCATCAGTCCCAAATCCAGAAAAAGCGGTTTCATGGTTTTTGATGAAGCATCGGCATTAAGGGGAAGCCCTCCGGCGTTGGATGATCTGATAATTTGACAAAGCAGCGCCCTTTCCAGCAATTGAAGGGATTTTTTGGTTTTTTCAATTCTTCGGGTAGGGTCCAGCCTGGTATATTTGAGTTGGCTTCCCACATGTGAAGGCAAAGACCTCAGCAGATGATCCAGGCTGTCAACATCGGCTCTTTTATTGTATTTTGCCAGGGATTGGAGATACGATTGAAATATTTCTTCATGAACCATAAAACTCTGGTTCAAACTGCCTGTCCGAGTATACCTTTTCACGGCCTCGGGCATTCCGCCCACAAGAAAATAGAGTTTCAGTTGCTCTAATATTTTGAGATGGACGGTTTGACTTATGGGTTTGAAGTCAAAAATGGAAGGCAGTTTATCGGCCAGCATTTTTCGGTCGGACGCCTTTAAAAATTCATGAAACGTCATGGGCCTCATCCATTCAAAGGAGAGACGCCCCACGGGAAAGGATATGTCGCCCAATGTAAATTCAAGCATGGATCCGGCTGCAATGACGTGTTGTTCGGGAATCTCCTCGTAAAAATATCTTAGACTCAGCAAGGCCCTTTCACACTCCTGGATTTCATCAAAAAACAGTAGGGTTTTCCCCGGCGTGATCATTGTATTTGCGTGAATCTCAAGCTCCGAAATCAATCTTTTGACAGATAGGTCTCCATCAAAAATTTTATGGCTTGTGCGGTCCCGTTCAAAATCCAGTTTTACAAATGTTTCAAAGTGATTCTCCCCGAACCTTGACACGGAAAATGTTTTTCCGACCTGTCTTGCGCCTCTTATCATCAGGGGTTTTCTGAATTCGCTCTTTTTCCAGCCAACCAGTTTTGCATCAATTTCTCGTTCCATCAGCCTTGAATCCCCATTTTCAAACCATACGGTGGTAATTTTACAGGGTCAAAATACCGCATGCTCTGTAATTTTACAAGGTTTACTACCTGTTTCCTTCGATTTTTCTGAAAAAATGGCGCTACGGGGGACGAACCGCGCTATTTTGCACCAGATCCTCATCCTTTTGTATCCTATCCATGAAATCATAAGGAGTATTGCTGTTGATTCACTGCACCTCTTAACAATCACTCTTCCTTACGATATGCTCATTTCGTAAGGAAATCAATGGAGGGAGGGATCAAAAATCGACCACGATATGGTTCTTGTTAGAAAGGAACGGGCGGGAAAATACAGATGAGGACCCTGGTTATTAATACCAATGCTCTGATTTCCTTCCTGACAGTCCGAAACCTAGATCAGCAGAGGAAAATTTCAACAATTTTTGAGGATGCTGCCCAACTTAAGGATACCATCTTTTGTCCTCAAAACGTGCTGACCGAATTTGTGGATATCCTTGAAAAGATTTACAAATAGCCAAGAATCAGATTCAAAGAATACCCAGATCCCTTTTATGACCTGTCACCAAAGCTGGCAACCACCGTAAACTGCCGGTGTCCGCGGGCACCTGTGAGAATCCTGTCGCCACAGCGAATCCAGGCATGGGCGTTCAAGTCGCCGTCCTCCTTTTTGGCCACCCCGAGGTAGAGGGTGCTGGGAATCTGTCTTCTTCGAAGCATCATCTTTCCTGAAATGGCCTGCACAAGGCACTTGGATTCCCAGGGCAGATGGCGGCTCATGGTCAGTATGGCACGGGAGACGGAAACTTCTGTTTTTCTGTCTCCATCTTTATCGTTTTCATCAGAACTGGCCATGTGTTGCCCTAAGAAAGGTGCAATCCATCGGAATGGCAGAATCAGGATGGCGAGCCTTGACACGCCTAACCAGAATGTGGTCTCGAGATAAAGGAGCTGATCAGTAGCAGGTTTCTCTATGAATTTGGTAAGAGTTTGCATATCTTAGACAGGATTGACAGGATTAACATGATAATACTTGTTGAGTGAAGGATTTCATCGTTCGTCTTGAGTCAGTCGAACCGGCGTATTTCTTTATGCTGTTTGCCTGCTCCTTGCGGTATGGTATAGGCTTACTATGCCACCAATGACACCAATGGCCTTACTTCTTGATTGATTTTTTCTTCCAATTCATCCTGGGCAACATCAAGATCATAATCTGCTTGTAGCCCCATCCAATACTGGGGAGTCATATCAAAAAATCTTGCCAATCGCATTGCCGTGTCGGCAGTAATCCTTCGTCTCCTCTGAACAATTTCATTGATACGCCCGGGTGGCACGCCGATTTTAATAGCCAGTCTGTTCCGGCTCATGTCCATGGGCTTTAAGAATTGTTCCAAAAGGATTTCACCTGGATGAACAGGAGCCATTCTTTTTTGTTTCATAACACACCTCGGATTTAATGATAGTCTGCGATTTCAACATCATAGGCATCATTGCCATCCCACACGAAGCAAATGCGCCATTGATCATTTATCCTTATGCTGTTTTGCCCTTTACGATCACCGTAAAGCTTTTCTAAGTGATTTGATGGAGGGCTGCGTAAATCATTAATATTTCTTGCCTGGTTTAATGATCGTAACTGCAATAACGCGGTGCGCTGAATATGTTGCGGAAGTTTTCTTGAGAAATACCGATTAAAAATTCTTTCGGTTTCCTTATCCTTGAATGATCTAATCATGGTTTAGCGTACATTGTTATCCCTAATCTTTACCGACATGCGGTCCATATAACCCTTGGTAATCGGCCAATAATCCTTTAGAACTCAGATATATGACGTTTAACGTTATATGTCAATACCATGACTCCCTAAGCCGGAACCAGAGAGGCCTCGCGCAAAGACGCCAAGCCGCCAAGAGTTAGAAAAGTCGAAAACCATTGTGCATTATCACCGGAAAAGCCAGCCAAATAACGACTACGTTGCGTATGGCATTAGCGTCCTTTAATCAAACAATTATGAAGTTAACCTTATAAACGGTATCGATTTTTCGAAGAAGATAATCTGTAAGTCACTAATCGCACAGCTCAAAAAACAACCTCATCGTTCGTGTCCAGATAGCCGAAACGTTGCATCACGATTCTATGATGATCAATTATGCGTCTTGCCTGCGCTTCGCTCAACTCTTCTCGCCATGCCCCAACCTCTCCTTTTCGGAAAAACATATCGGAACTCGGGCTTTTCTCCTTGAAGCCATCTTCCTTTTCCTGACGCCGAAGCTCTTCAAAAGAAGACAATTCCAGGGCCTTCAGAATCTCTTCTCTTCCATATTCCAGCCCTGAAAATTGCACGGCCTTTTCAAAAGTCTCCACGGAATTCTGCTTCATGTCTTCATAGCGCAGGACACAGACGGGAAAGAAAGACTGTTCGGTCCAGCTTTTCACATGGGAACTCCAGGACAGGAGTGTTTGCCGAAGCTGATTGTGAAGTCGTTTGGGCTTGGCACAAAAGGCAGATTTTTCATCATCCATTCTGGAAATAGCCTTGTCATAGTCCCAGCCCGAATGATCGGCAAAAGAGATCACCACATCAAGGGGGTTGCGGATGATATAGATGACACCGGCGGTGGCCTTTTCGGGAAACAGGGGGATGTTTTTATCATTGGCGGTGTAAGCATCATGGACCTTCATGAACAGGGTTTCGTCGGCAGCCGCGGCCAACTGTTCGTAGACCTCGGGCCTGAGCCGGTCGATCTCGTTCATGGTCAGGTCGGAGGCTTCGATCCCCGTCTCATCGTCAAATATCCCTCTCGCGCTGGCGATGGGCGTGCTGTCCAGCCTGTTGATCTGGGCAGGCCCGTCCTCTTCTCCCCGCAGGTTAGTCAAAAACACCCGAAACCACGTGTTTCCCGACTTGGGGTATGATGCCAGATAGATGATACCGCTCATGCTCACCAATTCCTTTCCACCAGGTCCATGAGTTCATCGAGACGAAAGCCCTTCCTCGGCCGGGTAATCCTGATTACGGCTGCCCTGGCCGCTACTGCGGCGCACTGTTTGAAATGTTCTTTTTTACCGCCCAATCCCTCAAGGAAACGGGGCCGGTAGGTATGGTCAAGGATTGGATCGATCTTGTCCCCGCGTTTCAGCGGAACGATTTCAAACTTATCGGTGTTCGTTGTTGCAAGGACGAAAACCGATCTGACAAGGGTGGGTTTATCGCACACATTATTGAAGGGGACAAAATATTTCTCAAACTCCTGATCGAGCCGGACCCTATTGAGCCCCTCTCTCCCCTTTTGAAGCTTCTTCAACGCATCAGCCCATAGCTTGAGCCGAGGAAATCCGGGGATAATATGCGGCCCTCCACCGTTTTTGGCCGTAACCGCGCAAACATCATCCGACAACAAAGCAAAACCCCTTTTGTGGAATGCACCCGCAAGGGTCGATTTTCCGATGCTGGAAGGGCCGACAAAGATCACCCCTTCACCTTCAACCTCGATAGAACTGCCATGAAGCGGCAGAATATTCCGCTGGTGCAGCAAGGCGCCCATGGCGGACCCCATGAGAAACAGTAAGATTTCCTCATCCGTTGCGCCGGGATCTCGTTCGATGAGAATTCTTCTGCCTTTCGTCACATAGTAACGGGCAATGCCATCGACCTTCAGCAGAAATGCTCCGGGCCCGGCCTGATACCGAACTCCTTTAATCTTCGCGTTTGGGATCTCACTGGGGACTTTGCCGTGTTGAACCACCACATCCGGGTGCCCTTCTACCCGGGGCATATCCAGAAAGGGAATTTCAGAATCAATATTCAACCCAAAAGCGCGGTAAACTGATTTTTTAGTTTTTAAGCTCTTCATCGTAAAATTGTTGTGCCTTGCAGCTGCAAACATCCTATGTAAAAAGACATGGGAAACAATTACTGAAAGCCAGGTAAACTGTCAAGGGGTGACATGTAAAGATTTAAGTGAGCCTCATTGGTTTTGGGCAGCCCTGAAGCGGAAATGAGGTCAATGGGTAGAAAACAAAGACAGATATTTCTGATGCGAACAGATCTCCATCGATGACTGGATTCACATTTGCCGGAAGTGCTTCCGCAAGAACTCTGATGTAGTTATTTCTGAAAAACCATGCCAATTACTGGTAATGTAAGGGGGTGACATCAAGCTGGCAACAGACAGGAAACCAAGAAAACAACAGGCCAAAAAGCCTGTGATATAATCAATCTGGGGAAATCGGATAACCGTGGGTTAAGTGCCTGAATTTCTCGGTACAGTAACGCTTTGATATTTTATGAAAACACAAAAAATCAGCACCGCGGAAATCTGACATATGCCTTACATATCTGAAACTGCCTTCACGTCTCTGAATTTAAGTCGGAAAATTCTACCACCACAACATATTGGGGTCAATCCGGTTTCCGATTATCCGGTTGCAGAAAAGGACTTCGTGCATTATGTTGCGAGTTGCCCTAACCCTTTGAAAGTAATAAGATTTTGACACGTGCCCTGAGATATCCCAAATAAATAAGAAAAGCAACAGGTTATCACACATTTTGACAGACTTGTCTCTATG